>SCPO01001100.1_pt1:10000-13218 | contig 13218 bp, 7 predicted proteins | sample 6106821 | NCBI WGS metagenome assembly SCPO01 (sample SAMN10720448, study PRJNA508395) | human gut metagenome | isolation source: Participant 2 stool, 0 month | host: Homo sapiens | collected 2017 | reverse complement strand
CCATGTAATCACGCTGGGTAGAATTGATCACCGGGTTCTTATTGGAATTTTCCTGGTTGACCTCTTCGTTGATATTATCAAAGTGATAAAATTCCATTATCTGTTGTATTGGATTTACGTGTCAGTTCCCTCTTATAACGATAGCGCACATATTTCTGTGCTACCTCGTAGCCTCATAGCCATGATGCCTGTTTCCACCATGTCCTGAATGTCTTCTACATTTACAGCATGAGTTGACTCCTGAACCTTATTTGCTATATTATCTGCTATCGCTCTGATCTGATAGTCATTCATCTGGTGCAGTCTGTCTACTTCTTCATTCGCCTTATGAACTGCATTAACGATCTTCTGTGAATTAAAGATGAACCTCTTCGCCATCCTTTTAATTACATTCGTCTTTACTTCAACACTCATTACTATCCCTCACTCATGCACAAAATATTGTTGTTTTTCAAACCACACTCACTATATCTAGTGCCATGTATTATAATACTACAAAAATCACCGCTTGAAAAGGGGAACATGTGAAAAAGAAAGAATTCAGACAATGGCATTTTTTTGCCACCATTTTGGTAATTTGTTTATTAGAAACACTTATACGATATGTATGTTTTATTATCGGTCCCTACCGAACCGCTCAGCTATTATCCCACTAACTTCCTGGAATGTAAAGCACTATTTTAAGAAATATTTTAAAGATTTCGGGCATAAAAACAGCTGTAAAATGCTTTCCATACTTTTACAACTGCATTCATTTACTGCGGGTAACAGGACTTGAACCTGCACGTCGTGGACACCAGAACCTAAATCTGGCGCGTCTGCCAATTCCGCCATACCCGCATATTTAGAAAAACCGCCCCTTATAACTAAGAGATCGGTTTTCATTTTAAATGCGGGTGGCCGGACTTGAACCGGCACGGATGATAAGTCCGAGGGATTTTAAGTCCCTTGTGTCTGCCTATTCCACCACACCCGCATATAACAAATGGGGCCTACAGGGCTCGAACCTGTGACCCTCTGCTTGTAAGGCAGATGCTCTCCCAGCTGAGCTAAGACCCCAACTTGTATAAATTGTCTTGCATATAAATGCAAACGACCCGGAACGGGATCGAACCGTCGACCTCCGCCGTGACAGGGCGGCGCTCTAACCAGCTGAGCCACCGGGCCATGTTTGATATAGTTCTTATAACCTCAGTTTAGGAAGAGTGGACCTTCGGGGACTTGAACCCAGGACCGACCGGTTATGAGCCGGTTGCTCTAACCAACTGAGCTAAAGGTCCGAACTATATTCGTACCTGCTGCTAAGCAGTAAAGCCGATGATCGGACTCGAACCGATAACCTGCTGATTACAAATCAGCTGCTCTGCCAATTGAGCCACATCGGCATGATGTGTGAACCTTAGTTCAAATGACCCCAACGAGATTCGAACTCGTGTTACCGCCGTGAAAGGGCGATGTCTTAACCGCTTGACCATGGGGCCATATTTTATAGTGGTCGCCATGACTTCCACTAAACTCCCCGAGTAGGACTCGAACCTACGACCCAACGGTTAACAGCCGTTTGCTCTACCGACTGAGCTATCGAGGAATATCAATTGCGCTGACTGGTATAGTATACTATACTTTTTTGAATTTTGCAAGCACAATTTTTATTTTTTTTGATACATACCTTCAAAACCACATATTGACTAATGATCATCATTCCGAATACTTTACAACCTTTGTTATCCAACTCTGCGGTCATTCAGACCTTATTGGTCAAGCCCTCGACCGATTAGTATCAGTCAGCTCCATGTGTTACCACACTTCCACCTCTGACCTATCTACCTCGTCGTCTTCAAGGGGTCTTACTACTTGCGTATGAGATATCTCATCTTGAGGGGGGCTTCACGCTTAGATGCCTTCAGCGTTTATCCCGTCCGGGCTTGGCTACCCTGCCATGGAGTTGGCACTCCAACAGGTACACCAGCGGCCCGTCCATCCCGGTCCTCTCGTACTAAGGACAGCTCCTCTCAAATATCTTACGCCCGCGCCGGATAGGGACCGAACTGTCTCACGACGTTCTGAACCCAGCTCGCGTACCGCTTTAATGGGCGAACAGCCCAACCCTTGGGACCTGCTACAGCCCCAGGATGCGATGAGCCGACATCGAGGTGCCAAACCACTCCGTCGATGTGAACTCTTGGGAGTGATAAGCCTGTTATCCCCAGGGTAGCTTTTATCCGTTGAGCGATGGCAATCCCACTTTCATACCACCGGATCACTAAGTCCTAGTTTCCTACCTGCTCCACCCGTCGGTGTCGCAGTCAAGCTCCCTTATGCCTTTGCACTCTTCTAATGGTTTCCAACCATTATGAGGGAACCTTTGAGCGCCTCCGATACCCTTTCGGAGGCGACCGCCCCAGTCAAACTCCCCGCCTGACATTGTCCCCCAGCCGGTTCACGGCTGCAGGTTAGAAATCCAATACCGCAAGGGTGGTATCCCAACAGCGACTCCCACACACTGGCGTTCTGTGTTCTCAGTCTCCCACCTATCCTGTACATGCAGTACCGAATCCCAGTATCAAGCTGGAGTAAAGCTCCATGGGGTCTTTCCGTCCTGGCGCAGGTAACCAGCATCTTCACTGGTATTTCAATTTCACCGGGTGCATTGTCGAGACAGCGCTCAAATCATTACGCCTTTCGTGCGGGTCGGAACTTACCCGACAAGGAATTTCGCTACCTTAGGACCGTTATAGTTACGGCCGCCGTTTACTGGGGCTTCAATTCAGAGCTTCGCTTGCGCTAACCCCTCCTCTTAACCTTCCAGCACCGGGCAGGCGTCAGCCCATATACCTCACCTTACGGTTTTGCATAGACCTGTGTTTTTGCTAAACAGTTGCTTGAGCCTATTCTCTGCGGCCTGGTTTCCCAGGCACCCTTTCTCCCGAAGTTACAGGGTCATTTTGCCGAGTTCCTTAACAATGCTTCTCCCGCCGGCCTTAGGATTCTCTCCTCATCTACCTGTGTCGGTTTACGGTACGGGCACGTATCACACAATAGCGGCTTTTCTTGACAGCTGGAATCGCACACTTCGCTACTTAAATTCGCTCCGCATCACAGCTTCGGATTGTTAAGCGGATTTGCCAGCTTAACTCCTACCCTGCTTGCCCCGGTCTTTCCATTCCCGGGATGTGCTGTCCTTCTGTGTCCCCACAGTTCTGATGATACGCGGTACA
>SCPO01000478.1_pt1 | contig 13279 bp, 19 predicted proteins | sample 6106821 | NCBI WGS metagenome assembly SCPO01 (sample SAMN10720448, study PRJNA508395) | human gut metagenome | isolation source: Participant 2 stool, 0 month | host: Homo sapiens | collected 2017 | reverse complement strand
ATTTTAAACCTGTTAGCTACGATCGGACAGACCGCTTTTACCATTTTGATCTGGGCTCTGGTTACCGACTGTCTGGACTACAGCGAATGGAAAATGAATTTCCGCGCAGACGGAAGCATGTACAGCCTCTATACGTTCAGCCGTAAGATTGGTTCTACCATCGCTTCTACCGGCGCTGCATCCGCACTGGCTGCGATCGGCTACGTTTCCGGCGTAGGCGCTGTACAGAGCGCGGCAACGATCAATAACATTTACTACCTGGTAAATGCAGTTCCGGTTATTACCTGTATCTTAGAACTCATCGGAATCGGTCTGATCTTCAACCTGAATCAGAAAAAGACCGCTGAAATGTATGCAGCCCTGGCGGAACGCCGGAATTCCCAGAACTGATCAAGAACCATTGCGTACCCGAAACCGGAGGAATAAAATCTATGAAAAAAATTGATCTGCATCTGCATTTAAGCTTTGATCCTGTTCCCAAAAGCGATACTCTTCTAGTAAGTACCTACAAAGAAATGCTGCCTCATTTAGAAGAACTGGGGATCGGAAAAGGCGTGCTCATGTCCAGCGGAGAACGGAATTTCTCCATGCCTATGGGGTCCAATGAAGAAAACTGCCGGATTGCTGCAGCGGATCCGGAGCATTATGCCTGGATGTGCAATCTGGATTATGACGGAGATCCCAAAACTGTTTATGACCGGCTGTCTGTCTGCAAAGAAAAAGGCGCTGTCGGCATCGGGGAACTGATGATAAACCGAAGGCTGGATGATCCCTTTTTAAACGCCGTATTTGAAGCGGCTGGAAAATTAAATCTTCCGGTTACTTTTCATATGAGTCCGGAAACTGGCTACAGTTACGGCGTTGTAGACGACCCTGGTCTTCCTCTTCTTTGGAAGCCTGCCTGAAACGCCACCCTCACACGCAATTTCTTGGTCACAGCCAGACTATCTGGATTGAAATGAGCGCAGATGCACCTACGGACAAAGAAAGCCGGAATCAGTGGGGAAAAGGCCCCGTTATCCCAGGCGGACGGGTTCCGGAACTATTTAAAAAATATCCCAACCTATACGGAGACCTAAGCGCCAACAGCGCCGGATGCGCCATTATGCGGGATCCTGCCTTTGGCCTGGAATTCTTAGAAACTTATGCAGACCGGCTGTTCTTTGCCACAGATATGGTAAATACCGAAATGGTCTTTCCTGGGACAATGGCTGGAACGAACAGGCAAGAACGGCGCCTTAAGCCGCCGGGCCTATGAAAAAATCTGCTTTAAATGCCCAGCAGTCTTTGGACTGTAAGAAAACCTGTTGTTAAATGAAAGGAGAAACATATGGAACTTCGCACACGGATTCTTCCACGTATGTTAAACAGTGAAGTTGAAGCGTATTTAAAAGAAAACGACATTATTATCGTCCCTGTAGGCACTGTTGAATGCACGGTGGAATGCCTTTGTATTGCGGAACTGTAATCAGCGAGGCTTATGCCTAAAATGGCGGAAGCCTGCAACGGATTAGTTCTGACTGGACTGCCTTATTTCTATGCCGGCGCAACTGCTTCCGGCCGCGGCACGGTACAGGTGTCTATCCGTCAGGGTATCGATTATTTAAGCGCAATTGCCCACAGCCTGCTGCGTCAGGGCTTTAAACGCCAGATTTACATCAGCTTTCATGGCCCTGCCCATATGACCTGCAGTCCTATGGTAAGAGATTTCTTGATGAAACCGGAGTCCCCATTCTTTACATGGATCTGACCATGCAGATGTTAAAGAACGCGAAAGATTTATTTAAAAGCATGGACAGCTTCCACGCCATTACTGTAGGCGCCTACCAGATTATGAACCGTCTGGAAGATGTGCCGCTGACCACCGGATATACCATCAGAATCCTCAGACCTGCAAGCCTTTTGATGATATTTTCGGACTGGCTTATCAGAGCGCCATCGGCTACTGCTTTGGAACCCGGAAGACCACATGAGCACCACTGCCATTCCGGATAAGGAAACCCGCAAACGTCTTGCCGACGAAGGCCAGGAGTTGATCGAGACCCTGGTAAACCGTATGGATCTGCCTCACATTGCAGAGCAGATGCGTTCCCTGGAAACTTATAATCATGCTAACGAGGAAAAATATCCCTGGATGCCCAGTGCATTCCGGAAAAATTTCCGGAAATAAACCATAACGTTATGCCGCCTGCTGAAACTGGCTTCTGCTGTTTTGGCTGGCGGCATTTTCTGTGTCTGTCTATCCTGCGCAGCGGACAGGCCTGGATATTCTTGACTTTTTATCTGGCGTGATTTAAGATACTGAGAGCATAAAAAGAGAAGGAGAACACAGTATGAAATTTTACCTTGCTCCTATGGAAGGCGTGACGGGATATATATACAGAAATGCTTACCATGCCCATTTCCGTCCCATGGATAAATACTTTACCCCCTTTCTGGCACCCAAACACAATGGCGGGTTCAGCCATAGAGATAAATGATATTTTGCCGGAGCATAATGAGGGAATGGATATGGTGCCTCAGCTTCTGACTGGAAACAGTGAGGATTTTCTGCGGGCAGCGGGAATTGAAGGAATACGGCTATAAGGAAGTGAATTTAAATCTGGGCTGTCCCTCCGGTACGGTAGCTGCCAAGGGAAAGGGAGCAGGATTTTTAAGAGACCCTGAGGGACTGGAGCTGTTTTTAGAGCAGGTCTGCGAGGGGATGGAGCGTCTGGGGCTGGAGCTTTCTGGTGAAAACAAGACTGGGAATCGAAGAACCGGAGGAATTTGACAGACTTCTTTCTATTTATAATCGGTTCCCTTAAAAGAGCTGATCATCCATCCAAGGGTTTTGAAGGATTTTATAAATATACGCCCAGAATGGAGGCGTTTAGAAATGCCTTTGCAAACAGTGCGGCTCCAGTGTGTTATAATGGCGATATTGTTGACCGGGAGTCCTATGAACGACTTACAGCCGCGTATCCTGCGCTGGATGCAGTAATGATCGGCAGAGGCCTTTTAGCAGATCCATTTCTCATCGAAACACTGTCGGGGCAGGCAGGCACAGAGAGAAGGAGAACGCAGATAGAACGTCTGAGTGCATTCCATCAGCAGATTTTGGAAGGATACTGCCAAACGATGTCAGGGGATAAGAATGTACTCTTTAAAATGAAGGAAATGTGGGCTCATTTGATCCATTTTGATCCGAATGGGAGCCTTATATAAAGAAAATCCGCAAGGCACAGCGTCTGGGAGAGTATAAGATCATAACCGGTCAGATGTTCAGAGAAAGGAAAGCAGCACTTTAGGCTTTCCTATAAAATGGAGGGAGCCGGCAGAAAAAGGGGGGAATCTGCCGGCTTAGGTATGAAAAAGTGTCTTCCTGTATGGTAAAAGGTCTCATCAACCTTACAATCATAATATACAGGATAAATGTGGACAAAGTTTGATCAGAGGCTAAATAAATCATAAAATTATTAAAGGGAAAAATGAAGAGAATCTTAAGCAATTTTGTGGTAGAATAGATATGTCAGCCAAAGGACATATAAAAGGAGTAAATACCATGTTTGATAATCTTACAAAAAGCGATATAGAAAAGATGCAGGAGGAAATCGAGTACCGTAAGCTGGTTGTCCGCAAGGAGGCCTTAGAGGCGGTAAAGGAAGCGAGAGCACACGGGGATCTGAGTGAAAATTTTGAATACAAAGCAGCAAAGCAGGATAAGAACCGCAATGAAAGCCGTATCCGTTATCTGGAAAAGATGATAAAGACGGCCAGGATCATTTCCGATGAATCAAAGGAGGACGAGGTAGGACTGGGAGACCGGGTGGAGCTGTACATCCCGGAGGATGATGAAACAGAAACCTACAAGCTGGTTACAACGGTTCGGGGAAATTCCCTAAAGGGACTGATCAGCATTGATTCTCCGCTGGGAAAGGCCATCCGCGGCCATAGAGTGGGGGAGCGGGTTTATATAAAGGTAAATTCGGACTTTGGATATGAGGCTGAGATACGGGCCATAGATAAGACGGCAGAGGCCGAGGAGGACACCCTCCGAAGTTTTTAATCTGCAGACGGCCGGATTTACAGAGGGGAAATGAGATATGAGCGAAGAGGCACAGTTAAAGATACATATGATGGGAAAAATTTCTGCAGAGTACAATGGGAAATCCCTTCCCGTAGGCACAGCCCTTTCAGGGCGTGTCCTGCAGTTGTTTTTGATCCTGCTGTATTATCACGACAGCGGCATCAGCCGGGAGGAACTCCTTGATATGATGTACGGGAGTGGGGAATATGCCAATCCGGCGGGGAGTCTCAGAGCGGTTGTATTCCGTCTCCGCCGTATTATGGAGGAATGTCTTCCTGCCGGAGAGCATATCCAGACGGAGGGAGGCGTTTACCGCTGGGTCAGCAAAAGCGTTAGCGTATATGTAGACGCCAGAGACTTTCAGGCAACAGCCGAGAAAGCACTGGAGAAAGAAAATGAGGAAGAACTCCTCCGTGCCTGCGGACTTTATCAGGGGGAATTTCTGGCACAGCTGGCCGGAGAAAAGTGGGTTACAATTGTGTGTCCGCTGCCAGGAACTTTATTTCCGCTGCCTGCGCAGCCTCAGCCGTCAGATGCAGGAAAACAGAGAGTACCAGTCCCTTTTGAATATTGTCAATAATGCCTGCCAGCTTTATCCCTATGAAGAATGTCAGATCATGAAAATGGATTGTCTGATCGCCATGAAGCGTTTCAGGGAGGCAATGCAGGTGTATAAATGGGTGGTGCGTCAGTATTTTGAAGAACAGGGACTTCCACCTTCAGAAAAGATGCTGGAACGTTTCCGCACTATGAGCAGCCAGATCCGTTATACGACAGATATGCTGAAGGATGTGCGGGAAAGCTTAAAGGAACGGGATGCAGTCAACGGTCCCTATTACTGCTCCTATCCCTCTTTTATTGACAGCTACCGTCTTTTAAACCGGCTTTCCGAGCGGATTTCTTTTGAAAAGGTGCTTATCTGTATATTTTTTGTAGATATAAGGGGAAAAGCGTTAGATGATGGAAATGATCTTCTAAAGGAAGCCTCCAGTCAGCTGAGAAAGGCTGTGGGAATCTCCTTGCGCAAGGGAGATCTGTTTACCTGCTACAGTCCAAGTCAGTATCTGATCCTGTTAAGCGGAGCAGATCAGGAGGAGTGTCAGAACATTTTTCAACGGATCGAGCAGAATCTGCGCTGTTGGGAAGACTGGCGCAGAATCCGCTTGAAATATGAAGTTTTGAGTCAGGTCTGAATTCAGGCATCTGCCTCTGTAAGTTTTGGGGCTGCTCCATAGCGGCCTTCCAGATACTGTTTTCCATAGGCCTCGTCATTTCTTGGGATGAGGCCGTTTTCCTTTATAGGAGGAGAGCGGGTAGAGGACGGCATCTTTTCCCTCAGGACGGCAGCACAGATAAATCTCGTCCCTGCGCATCACTCCGGGAGTGAGGATCGCCGTATTGTGGGCAGTGAAAACAAGCTGCGCATTGTGAGGATTTTTTTCACGGTTTTTATACAGAGATATGAGATAACGCAGCAGGTGGGGGTGAAGGGCCTGATCCAGATCATCAGCCAGCAAAAGCCCTCCGCAGTCTAGGCTTTTAAGAACCGGTGGAAGAAGGCAGAGGAGCTTTCTGATCCCCTCAGATTCTTCTTCATAGGACACCGCAAAGGTGGGATGGCCCGGACGGCCGTGGGTGAGAAAGAGGGAGGACTGAGAAAAGCCCGATTCTTTCGGTAGGAATAGTCCAGTATATCAATATCCATATTTTGTAAAAGACGGCACAGCCGTCCTTTTTTTTCTTCTTTTTCCGGCAGCAGAGACGTCGTTCGTTCTGTTTGAACGGAAAAAGTCAGCCTGGGAGAACCATCCTGCGGCAGCCTGGATACAGGGAGCGCCAGAACGTCCTGACAAAATCGGAAGAAGGGGAGCGGCAGAGGGAACTCCTGTAAGAACCAGTCCGCCGGCGGCAGTTCCCAGATGGATATCGTTTCCTGTGCGGCTAAAGAGCACGCCTGCATCCTCCGTACCGGGTTTTCCGTAAAACATATGTCTTTAATGTCTCCCTTTAAAATCTGAAGCTGGTATCGGAAAAGGAAGCTTCCATTTCTGAAAAGCAGGTCAAAGGAAATTGGCTTTTTTGCTGCTTCCGGATCCAGACGGCAGCTGCTGCGGGAGCTGGAGAGAATGAGAGAGCAGTCCTTGTCCATAAATCGGCACAGTCCCCAAAGTGCTTCCAGGACAGAGGACTTCCCACAGCCATTTGGCCCATACAGAGCGATCACGGGGAGGAAGGTTTCCTGATCCCCCGGAGCGGTCAGAAGAGAGCGTTTGTGTTCATTGATGGGAGCAGGGAAAAAATCAAGAAGCGTTTCATTTTGAAAAATACGGTAATTTTGAAAAATAAACTGATTCAGCATAGCAGTAACCCTCCAAAAACATGAGAAAAAAACTCATAAAATACAGCTGATTTTATGTTAACACAGCAGAAAAACAAATGCAATAAATGAGAAAAAATCTCACAAAAATTCCGCCAGGGAGGGAATGAAACGAATGGGTTATTCCTATCTGCAGCGTTGAATATAAGATAAGATAGAGAAAATATAATGAGAAAAATTCAATGGTAAAAAATAGAAATATAACGCCTGGTATAACGCGGTATCTGTTATGATAGGGTTAAGCAAATTTTAGAAGGAAAATGGAAATAAATTAATCTTTTTTTAATGAAACCTTAATTTGTAACCAGATTGTAACTCCTGTATGGTATGATTTGCTTATACGGACCGGGGAGGCCGTAAAAATCTTAAGAGAGAGGAGAAAAAGTATGGAAGGACAGAAAAGACCAAGGGTGTTTCTGCAGAAGCGCTATAACACCCAAAAGCGTTTCCTGGCGCTGATGCTGGCGTTCGCGATGATCTTTACCAGTGTGGGTACAGATCTGAACGTGGCCTATGCAGCAGAAGGAAACAGAGTCGACTTCGAGATCTACGGAGCAGATCTGGTGGAAGCCATCAATGATGCAGTAGAAACCCAAAGCCCGGTGACAGCGGATGATCTGAACTTTACCAATGGAGCCATTGAAAAGTTCGATGCCCTGTTCTTTGGCGAGGGCAAGGTCTACGAAGTATTTCCGGTGGAAGGCGGAGATATGGACGAAGTAAGAGTGTTCGTTCGTCTTCCTGAGGATGCCGATGATATGTATATGGTCACAGGCGATGAGGAAGTCATCTTCTTATACATAAATAACGGAGAAGACACCATTAGCTGTTCCACAAAGATCATCCGCACGGTAGATGGGGAAGAAAAGGTCAAGAGCACCAAGCGGATCACAGTCAAGAGCTATGAAGACAAATTTGGTGAAGAAGAGAGCAATATCATTTCAAAGCCGGAAGAAACATTGCCGGCTGTGCCTGAAACAAGTGCTCCGGAAAGTCAGCCGGAGGAAACCCCGGCCGAAACACTGAACCCGGCTGAGACAACAGCTCCTGAGGAGACCACCATCCCTGAGGAAACGGAAGCTCCCGATGCGACAGAAGAATCTTCCGAGACAGAAGAAACAACCGAAGCGCCGGAGAGCACAGAGGCTCAGGAAACAGAAACCTCCGAAGAAACAAAGGAAGAGGTTACAGAGGCTGAAACAGAAGCCACAGAGGCAGAGAAAGAGGAAACGGAGGCTGTTGAGGAGACTGAAGAGCCGGAGACAGAGACTGATGAGGAAAAATCTCAGGATGATTCCGCAGTAACCCTTTCCTCCATTTCCCGTCATCAGGTACCTGTGGTAGCTGTGAAGGAAGATGCAGAGCTGATCGAAACAGAGGAAGTTTCCGAGACTGAAGCTGAGGAAGAAACAGAAAAGGAGACCGAGGCAGAGACCGAGGAAACTGAGGCTGAAGAAACCGAGAAGGAAACTACAGCTGCTCCTGAAAAAGAGACAACGGCCGCTGAGGAAACCACTTCCAAAGAAACAACCGCAGCGCCGGAGGAAAGCACAGAAGCAACAGAGGAAACCTCCACAGAGGCTGAAAGTAGTGAAGAGGCTACAGAGTCTGAGGAAGCTACAACTGCTCCTGAAACTCAGGAGACAGAGGAAACTACAGAAGCTGAGACCGAAGCTCCTGCCGAGACAGAGACGACAGCGCCTGCTGAGACAGAGACTCAGGCACCCGTTCAGCCGGCAACTCCAGCTGAACCGGAAGAGGGAAACAAGCCCGCTGCCACAGATACCGACCTGGTTGGTATGGGATGGTGCAGTACGGCGAAGGCGTATACGACAACTTTAAAGGCGCTGAAGCTTACTCCAGATATGTTTACTAAGGGTACATACAGAGTATCAGTTGCCCATATTCTGGAGGACGGAGATCGCATTTACGCAAAAGAGAAGATTCTCACATTCAGAGAAGAGGACTTTGTTGACGGTCTGTTGATCTTGAAGCGTATGAGTATGAAAAAGAAGGCATGGAGCTTCAGGAAGCGGCTATGCCGGTTCTCACTGCGGATGATTTCCAGGAGACAGAAGGGTACTACGAATGCGTAGTTGAAGTATACTATCAGGTATCGGAAGGATATCATATAGTAGAGCGTGTGGAGGAAGATTCTGAATCACAGAATATAGATACATTTTCTGCAATCTATGTAGGTGATCTGGATGATATTGATATCGTACCCGATGAAAAGAAACTGATCGTTAAGGTGAACTTCTTGGATAAAGCCAGCGGTACACCTCTGATGCAGCCGCATGCCTTTGAGGTAACGGCAGATGAGGAAAATAAATTCCCAGTTGAATATGAACTGCCTGTAATTGACGGCTATACACCATGGGTTGCTCCTGATTCTGATTTTGTGATTAAGGATAATGTCCTTAAAATGTAAATGAAATTACAGAAGCAGGAAAGATCATTGTAGATGTATTGTATGAGGCAGGAGATGTTGAGTATACAGTAAATCATATGATTCAGGATCTGAATGATCCGGAGAAATATGATCTTAAAGATACTCAGACGTTAACCGGTAAGGTGAATGGCTTAACCGATGCACAGCCTCTTCCTATCGATGGATTTACTCCCCAGGAGATCATCCAGCAGAAGATTTCAGAAGGTGTTGTAGTTGAGGTTAAGTATGACAGAAACGAATATACTCTGTTATACGATACTACAGGAGGCTCTTATGTTCCATCTGTAACGGCAAAGTATGAGGCAGAGATAACCCTGGCTGATGGAAATGATGTGCCAAAGAGAGGGATATACCTTTGATGGCTGGTATCTGGATGCAGACCTGAAGGAAAAGGCAGATCCAACTCTTAGCCTGACAGAAGACCAGACCGTATATGCCAAGTGGAAAGGTACATTAGTCGGCTATAAGGCTGTATATCTGACAGAAAATGCAGATGATGATAATTATTCATATGCAGGAACGGTTGATTTACGGGCCGTTTCAGGTACAACAGTACAGGCAGATGGCGGAACACAAAACCACAGGGATTTGATACAGAACATTTTACCTTTAAGGAGTCTACCAGTGAGGTTGTTGCCGCAGACGGAAGTACGGTGATTGTTGTAAAGTATACCAGAAAGCAGTATACGATTACGTTTTAGGAACGTCCTCAAATGGCGGAAATAAACTGATCTGTGGATTAAAAGAGCATAACCATAAAGAACCATCAGAGGGTTATATAGGATGGGATGCAGGTTGCTATGAAAAAATTTGCGGTAAATTAGAGTTATTCGGTCATAAACACACCAGAAACTGCTTTGGTACAGAACTGGTATGCGGTTTAGAAGAGCACAGACATCAGAGTGATTGTTATGAATATGTTCCTGCTCATGGAAATCTCACAATTACAGCCAAGTATGAGCAGTTTATTGGAGATCAGTGGAATGCCTTGGTTGGTTCTGGAACAGAGTATAAAAACTGGAGTTGGATATGGGAAGATGGTCACTGGACATCTTATCAATCTCATATGCCAGGAGAGCCAAAAACTCTTTCGCCCAAAAAGTATAACAGTAAGGATCTCGCTTTAAAGTATTATATAGAAGATTCACAAGGGAAGATTGAGTATAAAAATAGGAAATTTTGGAATTAACCACAACTTATGTGCAGGATGAGGGTACATATCCTACTTTTGATGAAGAATTTTTTGAAATTGATGGATATAAACGATTTGCAAGCACTGTTAGGGAATGGAGAAATGGAACTGATTCTGGAAAGAGGGCTTATTGGTCTGGAGAAAATCCAGAAAAATTCTATTACATTAAAGCCAATTACGAACTGGAACTGATTAATGGTGATCAATCAAACACCAAAATTGTTCCATACAAGAACGACATCACCCAGTATTTAGAAGAACCTGAATATAATCCATATGGTGACGGAACCTTTGAAGGCTGGTATCTTGATCCGGAGTTCACAGAAGCCTATGACAGCGATTATACAATGCCGAAGGGACTGGTTCTCTATGCAAAATGGAATCCGGTTTCTTATGAAGTAAAGTTTGTTGACTCTGAAGATGTAAATACGGTATATGATACTCAGAATGTTGTACGTAATGGCAAGGTTGAAGCATTTATTCCTGAAAAGCCTGGTTATATCTTCAAGGGATGGTATACCGATCAGAAATGCCAGAGTGCATTTGACTATGCAGCTCAGATTACAGAGAATCGTACTATTTACGCAAAATGGCAGCAGTCCACAACAACTACCTACACAGTCAAACATCAGACAGCAGATGGAACGTTGATTGAGGAGGAGGCACCAAGAAGCGGAAAGGTAGGAGCAACTGTAATTGCAGAAGCGATTACACCTGCGGGAGCATATGCCGGATATGTGCCGGATGCCATCAGTAAAACACATACACTGAAAGCAGATTCTTCTGAAAACGTAATCGTATTTACTTATACAAAAGAAGGAGAACTTAATTATAAAGTTCAGTATAAGTACAATGAGCAGATTATTGTAGAAGATGGTTCTTTTACAAGCGAAGCGCATACTATCAAGGTAAATGTAAATCTTAAAAAGATCCTTCCGCTGGGATATAAGATTGAGAATGATCAGACATTCCAGAATGTAGAGCTTACTGCTGGAGAAAATATTGTAGTATTTAATCTGGTTCCAGCAGAGTATAAGATTACATATCAGCTCAATGGCGGAACAGAAACAACGAATCCTTCAACTTATAAGCCTATTGAGATTCCGAAAGTGGATTAAAGCTTAACAATCCAGTAAAGGATGGATATAAGTTTACCGGCTGGGAACTTGTAGGAGAAGCAATCAAAGGTGAGCATGACCCGTTAAACACAGTTATTTTGCCAGGCAGCTATGGAAACCTTACATTTGAGGCAAACTGGGAACGTAATGAGGCTGCATTGACGATTGAGTATGTAGATGACAGTGCAGAGCCAAAGACCTTAAAAGATGCATATAAGGATACCGTGATTATTGGCGATCCCTATGATGTGAAAGATGCTATTGATGCGAGCATAGAGTACGATGGTCACAATTATACCTGGTTAAAACAGATGGTGAGGTCGAAGGAACGGTAGAAGGCGATATTTCAATTACAGCTGTTTATACTCTGGATGATAATGGAAATACGATTCCGGATAAAGATGAAACACCATATAACATTACATATGCGGCAGGTGAGCATGGAATCGGCGCTGAGACAGTTGTAACAGAAAATCAGATGCCTGATCTTCCTGTAACATCACTTCCTACTGTATCTGAAGATGGAAAATCTGTAATGTTTGATGGTGCGGCCATCATAACTGCTGAAAAATGGCTATAAGTTTGGCGATATGACCGTCAGCTGGAATCCGGAAGAAAGCGGAAGGTTTGTGGAGTATGAGCCGAAAAATGGATCTGCAGTCACAAGCATCATGGCAAAGAACATTGGAGAGGAACTGAGTAATGTTACAAACATTACTGTAACAGTTAACTTTGTAAAAGATGATGCGGCAGTTAATCAGTTAAGCTATACGGTAGAGCACATTTATGATGATGCTACTGAAGCATTTAGTACAGAAACTGTTACACAGGATGTATGGGTAAATGATCCTCAGGTTCTTCAGGTGAAAGACATTACGGTTCAGTCCGAGGATGCTGAATATACCTATGACAGCAACAGTTATGATCTTGCATGATAACTGACCCGGCTGATCCGGAGTATTGTTACTGGATTGACAGGCAGCGGAACCATTGAAAACGGCGGAAAGATTCAGGTAGTATATTCCAAAGATGAAAATGGGGATCATGTACCGGATAAGTATCAGACAGAGGTATACTTTAAGGTAGTAAACGGAAGTTGGAATGATGAAACTAACACCCAGAAGGTTTAGACTGTTACTTTAATGACAGGTGGAACGTGGGATGATAATGGCAGCTATACAGTTACCGAGGATATTGTTCCAGGTGTAGGAGACAAGGCCAATGAAGGTTATAAAGCTGGAGATTGGGATAGGACTCCGATTGATGCTATTATTACAAAAACAACCAGTGCAGAGGAGCGTACATTTACTTATACCTATACAGAAGACAAAACACAAACAAAAGAAATCAGTTACACAGTGAAGCATATCTGCAGAGATACAGGGGAGCAGATTGGTGAAACTGAAAAAGTTACAGAGTTGGTATGGATAAATAGCGCAGATACTACACTAAACGTTAAGGATATTACATTAAGGTCAAAAGATGGTTATGCATATGACGGAAATAGTATGGATTTGGAGCGTTCTGAAAACACTGCTTAGCGGCAGAAAAACAATTCAGAATGGTGAAACGATCACAGTATATTATGACGTTGATGTAATTGGCCCAGACGAAATTCCGGATAAGTATCAGGTAGAAGTAGTATTTACAGCAGTGAACGGAACGGTAGACGGCCAGACCCAGATCGAGAAGGTGTTCAACCTGAAGAAGGGTGATGAGTATGCAGAGGACGGAGTTATGAGCTGACAGCTGAAGACGTACCGGAAGCCCTTGGCAGCAGGTTATGAGAAGAGCACTCTGGAGTGGGATGTAAACCCAGAGGGTGCAGTGATCGATAAGAAAGAGGATACGAAAGTAACCTTTATTGTAAGATTTAAAGCAGCCCAGAAGTATACCGTACAGTACATTGACGAGGATACGAAGGCCTGAAAGACCAGGTTGTGAAGGGATGCCAAGTATGGTACATATATCACCGGAGCCAATGAGGCAATAGATATTAAAGACTATTTCACCAGAGCAACCTGATTTGACAGTAAGCGAGAATAATGAAAGCAATTATGTATCGTATACT
>SCPO01001380.1_pt1 | contig 13455 bp, 16 predicted proteins | sample 6106821 | NCBI WGS metagenome assembly SCPO01 (sample SAMN10720448, study PRJNA508395) | human gut metagenome | isolation source: Participant 2 stool, 0 month | host: Homo sapiens | collected 2017 | reverse complement strand
AAGGCTAAGGATAAAATATACCTACAGCGGTCTGCTTCGGCAGGCCGCTATTCTTTTTTAGAGGAGGTTTGATAGCAATGGCAACCACACGCATCATGCCACTGCATATTGGCAAGGGCCGGACTGAGAGCTGTGCCATCAGCGCGATTATTGACTATGTGGCCAATCCGCAAAGACAGACCACGGCAGGCTCATCACCAGCCTATGAGTGCGACAGCCGTGTGGCCGACGCCGAGTTCATGCTGGCCAAGCGCCAGTATATTGCCGCCACCGGACGGGTCCGTGGCGCGGACGATGTAATCGCCTACCATGTTCGCCAGTCCTTCTGTCCTGGGTAGATCACCCCAGAGGAAGCCAACCGGCTGGGCGTGGAATTTGCCAAGCGGTTCACCAAGGGCAAACACGCCTTTATCGTCTGTACCCACATTGATAAGGCCCATGTCCATAATCATATCATTTGAGTTCGCTCAACCTGGACTGTGACCGGAAGTTCCGCAACTTTTGGGGCAGCACAAAAGCCGTCCGTCGATTGAGCGACGCCATCTGCATTGAGAACGGACTGTCCATTGTCGAGAACACAAAGCCCCACGGCAAAGTTACGACCAATGGCTGGGCGATCAGGCGAAGCCCTCCCATCGGGAATTGCTCCGTGCTGCCATTGACAACGCCCTGGCAAAAAGCCTGCTTGACCTAGACGAGCTGCGGAAGCTGCCCGGGAATCCGGCTGTGAAGTCTCCAAGCGCGGAAAATCCTACCGTCTGAAGCTCCCGGCTGGGGTAAAGTGTCCCGCTTGACAGCCTGGGCGATGGTATACCTTGAAGGATCTGCTGGCTGTCCTCGCTGGTCAAAGAGCATACACCCCGTCGAAAGCCGGTCAAGCAAGCAGATCCGCCGAAGGTCAATCTGTTGGTTGACATTCAGGCAAAGCTCCAGGCTGGAAAAGGTGCCGGATATGTGCGATGGGCCAAGGTTTTTAACTTGAAACAGATGGCGCAGACCGTAAATTATCTGCATGGAGCATAACTTGCTGGGTATGCGGCGCTGGAGGAAAAGGCTGCGGCGGCCACGACTCACCACAATGAGCTATCCGCAAAAATCAAGCGGAGAACGCATGGCGGAGATCGCCATCCTGCGGACCCATATCGTCAATTATGCCAAGACCCGCGACACCTATGTGGCCTACCGAAAGGCCGGTTACTCCAAGAGATTCCGAGAGGAACACGAGGAAGAAATCCTGCTCCATCAGGCAGCCAAAAATGCCTTTGACGATGGGGGTCAAAAGCTCCCCAAAGTTAAGGAGCTGCAAGCTGAGTACGCCCGGTTCTTGGATGAAAAGAATAAAAACTATGCCGAGTACCGGCGCTCCCGTGAGGAAATGCGGGAGCTGCTGGCGGCAAAGGCCAATGTGGATCGGCTCTTAAAATGGAGGCGGAACACGATGCAAAAAAAAAAGACCACGACCAGCGGTGAGTTGGTCATGGTCAAAAGCGTTCGCAGAACGTAGCCGCAGAATGAAATTCTGCGTTTATGGGGGCTTGGGGATACCTTCAACAGGCAGCGCCGGATGCCGAATGGCTATCCAGGGCATTGCTTGCCAATCTCTCTCATAATATGAAAAGTGTACTGTCGGGCGTTTGAAAGATTCATTCTTCTTGCACTTCGGATTGTGATAGAGTGAAAATGCATCTGCCTGCGCATGATATAACCTTGCGTACAGGCCGTTGGTTGCCATTAACTGTGCATGCGTGCCATTTTCAATTAGCTGCGCATCTTTAAGTACCAAAATTTGATCAGCTAGGCAAATATTATTAAAGCGATGCGTGACAAAATGCACATTTTGTTGATCGTGTCTGATGCCAGAGATTTGATGATTTGTTCTTCAGAAAACGAATCAATAGCAGAAAACGGCTCATCAAAATCACAACAGACGAGGATTTGTAAAAGCATCTTGCAATTGCAATTTTCTGCCATTGCCCACCTGAAAGTTCAGTTCCTCCATTCCATTCTTCCTCCAGTGTTGTTCGATAGCCTAGTGGTAGAGCGTCGATGAATTCTGTAGCTTCAGAGTGAACGGCAGCCTCTTTAACTCTCTCGAAGTCGTTGATGTTGTCGGCGTCATGAATAGCAATGTTTTCAGCGACGTTAAACGGATAACGGATAAAGTCTTGAAAACAGCGGATATTTGCTGTTGTAGAGAAGAAAACGAGATCTCTTCAATATCAACACCATTAACATAGATATGACCATTGATGGGCGTATACAGGCGCATTAACAGTTTTATCAATGGTCTTTCCCGACCCATTCATGCCAACCAACGCATACGTTTTCCCCGTTTCAAACGTATAGCTGAAGTTCTTCAAAACCATATTATGGGAGTTCGGGTAATGAAACGAAACATTTTCAAACCGTATGGACTTTATTTTTCGGTTAAAGGGGTTCCTTCTTCCTGCTTTCGTACCGAGATTTTCTATATAAGAAATGTAGCTTAAATATCTGGTTTGTTCGTATAGGGTGGATATTTGACTAAGCATCCCCTGGAAGGAAGCGTTAAAGCTATCCACACTAGAAATGTACATAGACGCAGCGCCAATGGTGAGCTTTTGCGTAACAGCTTGCATGATGATTGCTATTTTGAGTAAAAGAGAAACACTGTCCTGAGCCATTGCGTAAACAGTATTTAATCTACAGAATTTTTATAATAGTGTTTGTTAGAATTCACATAATCAGTTTGTTGGCGGACAACTCTGTTTTAAGCATGTCACCAATATCGAATAATTTGATTTCTTTGATATTGTTGTATTCAACTAGTAATTTTTAGTCGGTTGCACTTTCGTAGCCCCTCGGCTCGCTCAGCACCTACTGTATACCAGAACTTTCCGACACGATTACTAAGCCTAAGCATGGGAATAGACGTCACGATACATACAAGCAAAATGAGCACATTATAGTTTGCAATCAAAATTGTAATGCCTATTAACTGCGTGGTTAACCTAACCGTGGAAAACAGTGTGGTTAACAAAGTCAAGCAGCGATTAGGTGTTTCCTCCAAAGCAAGATGAATTTTGTTATATAAATCGACGTTATCATATTCCTTCATGGAGAAGAAGGTTGTCTTTCCAGAATTCGGTTTGTTATGTAGAGATTAAATTTGTCTGATACCAAACTATTTAAACAGGAAGATACATAAGTGCAACCTGACATTGCAACGGAAGCCAAGAAGATAGAAATAAGCCAGAACAATAGAGTTTCGATGGTTATATAGCCGGATAGAAACACTGTTACTGAATTCAAAAATTTTGCGAAAGGAGTAGTTCGATCGAGGTTAAAATGCCAGAAAGAATATTGCAAATCAAAGAGCAGCAATGTAAGTTGGCGCGACTTTCAGCAATAAGCGTACGGCATACACACCACGGGTCAGACCGGGTAGATAATTCTTTATGAAGTCCTTGTGATTCATGGTTACCCCTTCACAGCAGATAAATATAGTGTAAGATGTAGTATAGAGAAATGCAGGGGACTGCATAAGCAATCTCCCTGCATCTCGCGGAGCTTAGCGCTTAGTCGTGGTTGATGGCGTTGCTCCAGTTGGTATTGTCGTTGACGGTGTTGCCGACACGGCAGTTGGCGTTACAGCCCGCGTAGTGATAACCCGAGTTGTAAATGCTGTCGTGGGTGTTGTCCGTGCTACGGCAGACACAACCGCAGCGACCAGCGCGAGTGGTACCTGCAAAAGTCTTGCTGATGACCTCCATTTCGTTCACCTCCTTTCTTTATTTATTACTAAAACAGCAATAGGAATTGTCCTGTCGCTGAGTCAGCCGTTAGGAGCTTCTGGTTGTTTCTTTCAAAGCATCCAAAGCAGACGGGTTCTCTTCCAAAAGTTCGTAAAACATGCTAAAGCACCTTTCTAATTGAGAGCGAACACCATTGCAGTTAGATGCTTTTTCTGCCGGGTCAATGCCGTCCTCTGTGTAGCAATTTGCATAGCAGATGGGGCAAAGATTAACAGCCCAACAATTTTTACACGCCGGAAGCGAACGTGCAACATATTCTGTGTCGTACTTTTCGGAAAGCAGTGTTTGTCGATGCCGGTAAAATGTTCCTAATGATAGGAGAGGAACCGATTCGCTCACAAATCAGAAGATCGCCATTTGCTTTGACGTACAGTTTTCTTGAGCCCGGAACGCAACAACCATTACAATGATAAAGATCATCCGGTGCATCAGTGACCATACGTCCATCAATGGTTTCCATCATTTTGAGCATCGTGTTGAAATAGATGTTTTGAGTGTGTTCCCAGCTCAGCCCATTTTGCTTGGCTTTCTCGAATTGCCACTTGAGAAGCGGATTTAAGGCAGCGCCGAATTCGTAGGTGGGGTTTCCAGACATCAGTTCGACAGCGTTTTCGACAGGAAGGTGCCAGGAGATGGATACGTAATCATGCACTGCGTAAGCGGTGGTAAAAAGTCAAGCGATTCGAAGAAGCTATTAATTCGTTCGAGTTTTTCATAAGTGTAGGGCGGGATAAGGACGGAATTGATGGTTAAACTCTTTCCGTGTTTAATGAAAGCCTTCGATAGAGTGTTCAGACCACGCATTGCATCTGCGAAGGTCGGCTTGTTGGCGGAATAAACACGGGCTGCATTTTGGACTTATTCTGGACCGTCCAAGCTGACCACAACACTAAAACCCGGTGTTCTTGCCAAAAGTCGGCAATTTCATCTGTTACCAATGTCAGATTTGTGGTCAAATTGAATGTCGGATGTTTGTCTTTATAATGCTCAAGTGTATATTCTGTTGCCCAACGGACGAGAGGGAAATTCGCAAGCGGCTCGCCGCCATAAAACGTAACGGCAAAGTGGGAGGAGCTGTGCTCTGCCAGATAATCAATGGCTTTCTGCGCAATTTCCTGAGGCATCTTTGCTGTACCGAAGTCCCGATTTCCTTCATAATCCTCGTTATAGATACAGTACTTACACCTGAAATTGCAAGCCTCAGTAACCTCCAGAACAAGCTGTTGGAGATCTGAGTCTAACGCTTCGAGCCAGTTGTCATCAGAAGCTAAATGCATCGCGGTGACCGGCGGAGCACACAATAATTTTTCCGAGTCGATCGTGGTCAGAAACTTTTCCAAACGATCACCCGCCATTTGATGGCACCGCTTTTCAAAAGCATCAAGAGAAATGGTGGGATCAAAGAAAGCCTGCAACGCCTTGAACTCGTAATCCCCGATATGTAACACTTTTCCGGTGCCCGTATCGTAGAAATAGTTTTTGAACTGTGTCGAAAAGAGTAGCCCATAACGTCCGGCGTTGCCGGACTTTTTCAAATCGCACAGTCGCTGATAGACTGGATGGGAACGTGCTCCGATTTTCGCGCTCATTCTTAATCATCTCCTGCAATTTGTTTTCATCTTGCCTGATGTTGTCTATGTTTTACACCATCAGCCCGGTAAGCACAACAAAAAGGCATAACTCAAAAACGCTATCAAAACAATATGAAACCAAAAGCGATATATTTCGTAAAAAAAAAAAAAAAAAAGAATCATATAGAAATGTCACACACATTTGGTAGCGAAAACGATAAAACAAGTCATTACCTCCGGCAAAGTTGGGGGCTTGTGTAAGCCCTAGAAGGGCATCGTACCTGCAAGTTTCTCAAGAGGCACTGAAAATCTGCCACTTGCATCACTTGCCCTCAGCCCGTAAACGGACATTGCTTCCTTCGCTCGATTCTTGAATCTAAAGCCTTTTTATTTTTTCCACCCCAGCAGCGCTGGGGCTTATACTGCTAAAGCATACAAAAAAAGAAGGGGATGACCATCAGGCCATCCCCTTTTCCTTTGCCAACCGTCCATACACGGTAATTGCATCTTCGATGTGCAACAGATCTTCATCATTATTACTGGGCGCTCCAGCAGTGACCAATATATACTCTTCACCACCACACTCGGCCAGACTGGCAAGGCATTGTCCTGCTAGATCAGTAAAGCCGGTTTTTCCGCCCAACAGCGTCACTCCGGGAATAACCCGATCTCCAAGCATGGAAAACATCCTGCTATACAACTGGATACCACCCGGATGGGCATCAGTAGAAGTGGTAGTATAACTGCGAGTTGTGAATATTTCTCGGAAAGTTGGATTTTCCAGAGCAGTGTTTAGCAACATAGCAATATCCCGCACGGTAGAAACGTGTTCCGGGTCATGCAAGCCAGTGGGATTGGTAAAGTGGGTATGTTGCATACCGATTTCCGCAGCACGGTTATTCATCCGATCGGCAAAGGCTTCCACCCCACTATCCACAAGTTGGACAATCGTCACACTACACTCTGCGCCAGAAGGCAACAGTGACCCATACAGGATATCCCGCACCGTTACTGTCTCGCCCGGTGCAAAACCGGCCATTGACGCATTTTCTGCCCATAGATCATTAAAAATATCCGGGTCCAATGTTACCTCGGCATCCAGATCCGGAATATTCTCCACCCCAACAGTACTGTCATAATTTTGGTCATGGAGGCAGGATAAATTGATGCATCCGCACTCTCCTGGCCGAGTTCTGTGCCGTCTCTGCACATTAGCAACGCATAAGGGCTGTTAATTCCGCTCACGTCTACTGTCAATGGTTCAGGCGTTTGCGCGGGGTGAGCAGCGGTGTTGAGGCCGAGTTTTCCTGGCGCGGTATTTCTTTAGATGGCCACCATCCCAGTAGTGCCGCACCGCTCAGCATAATGCCCACAGCAAGCACCAAAGTAAGGACAAATAAAGTCAGGAAACGCCCTACCACCTGCAGCGTCCTGTTACGGCGTTTTCTAATGCGCCACCTTCTACTACTGTGCGCTCTGGTGTTCCGAATATTCGCTGTGCAGTGGCGATTACCCTGCTGCATGGTAGAAGCCCTCCTTTGTTTAGGAATATAGAATTTTCTTGTCTTTTTTGAAATGGAAAGAAGCCAGACTCTATCATCTTTGCTTTAACACCCGCACGCTTAATCCTAAAGCTCCCAAGCAAGCGAGTAACCACAACGTAAACTCTATTGCCTGCCTTTTGGCGAAAACATCCCGAGTGGTGGAACGAGTGACAGGGTTTCGTTAAGCCTCTCATTTAAGATATTCACAAGATCCGGCCAAAAGCCAAGATTGCTCCACTGAGCCGGTAACAGCCAAGAAGGTATATGACCCAATAAATAAGGGAGAAGTAGTGCGAACACAAATAAGACGGCAAACCAGATGGTAATGCGGAGCCATGATGGGAAACGCAGACTTATCCTAAACCCTACTAACAAAAGCCATAGGGCTGAGACTAAAAGAGGGATAGAACACAGTGCCACAAAAAGTTGCCCCAGGTTTTTCCAGTACAAATTTGATCGGGAGTACCCAAGCCTGCAGCGGTGACGTAATCAACAGCCATTTCTCGTAAATCGCCACCTGGTGAGCCTACAAGCTCTACATTTTTCAACATATCAGATTCTTGTGCCGCTGTAATGGCGAGATTTGTCTGTCCCTGAAAAACTCCCCGAATCTGAACATTACGGTCTCCTATTTGCAAAGTTTGACCAACAATGTCTGTACTGCCAAACAAATCCAAGGCAATAGATTCACTGACAGCACAGCCATTCACATCGACAGCACCCGGTGCTGATCCCTGTATATAAACGGCAGGAAAACAATTGCTGCATCGCCGGAATAAAAACCACCTGCGCATCGATACTGTGCAAATCTGTTTTCAGCACTTCTTTTGTTTCATTCCAGAGAGTCATCGCATACTGTGTGCCATCCTCACCAGCTTGAAACCTATGGGCTGATTGAATTTGATCAGACGAAAATGCCTCCTTGTATCGAAAGCTATACGGCGCATACGCTGTCTGTATTTGATCTGCTGCTCGATAAGCACCTGTAAGGCAAAATAGTGCCACCGACAATAAGACGGCAAGCAACATGATTTTGTATACTTTACGCATTTTCATTTTTCACCCGCACTTTAGAACCTGCCTCAAGGGAACGAGTGCTTTGCACAACGATAGAGTCTTCTGGCGAAATGGCTCCTTCGATGGAAGTTTGTGATTTACCTACCTCCAAAACAGTGACTGGAATGCGAACCAAAACATTTTGGGTGCCTAAAACCGTATTTTTTTCTTCAACAGCGAAACAAAATCTCCTTGATTGTCTTGATGGATTGTAGTGTTAGGCAGGCAAAGATCATAATCTTGTTCACTGAGAACAATTTCTGCATCCGCAGGACCAACTTTCCAATCGGTAGCGGTTAATTGAATGGTGATGTCTACTGTATCATTCTCTGCATTTTCAGAAATCGCGGTAATTGCAGCAGTCTCAGTCTGGTCCCCTGTTTTATAACAGCAGATAATCCGGTTTGACAATCACTGGCCTGAGCAGCAGGGAGTTCGCAAGCAAAAGATATCCCTTTGAAGTATCGTAAATAGTGCAGAATGTTTGAGTACTTTCCGTTCCAACTTCGGCCTCGACGTTTGAAATAACGCCTGAGAAGGGCGAGGAGATCACCCTTGCTGATTCACAAGCTGTTCCAACTGTTCAATTTCCGCTTGTGTATCCTTAATGTCAAGGGCAACATCTTCGGCGGAAGCCTGATTCACCTTGCGCAGAAAGATTGTTCTGTCTTTGCATCTCCTGATAGGAGGCTAAAGCACTGTTACGATCATACTCAGCCTGCTGTGCTGCCCAATGTGCATCATCGGCAGCTTGCTCAGCAGTGCTGATTGCTTCCGGGGCCGGATTTTCCGATGCTCGCAATTTTTCTAATTCCTCGTAGGCTTTCTGATCTGCTTCATAGGCACGGAGCAAAGCCTGGGTTCGTGCAACACTCGTATCATCCAGCACTGCGTTTGATAAAGTTGGTTATACTCCGCCTTACTTTTCTGCAAAGAAGCCTTGGCGCGATCCAGCTTTGTCGAAAGTTCATCCACGTCACAGGCTGCAAGTGTTTGCCCTCACGACAGACTGCCCTTCTTTTACCAAAATGTTGTCGAGCACGATGCCCTCAGGCAAGGATACCGAAAGCACACTGGATGCTGTGATAGAGCCGGACGACTGAACGCTTTGACTAATTGTTCCAGCTTTTGCCTGCTGTGTAGTTACAACTGGCCGAATTGCACTGCTGGTTCCCCTAGCAACCAAAGTCAGAATCAACATGACAGCAAAAATACGACAATTCTTTTAATGCTTGACGTTCATCGTTCTGTGAGTCAGTATCGGATTCCGAAATCGGAGTCTGACGCAGAGCGGGAAGGCGATTCCGAAGTGAAAGGTGGAACAATTGTTTGCGCTCGGACAGCTTGCCCTCACTGTAAATAGGATAATCCGTTTGTTTTGGACTTGATTTCAAATCCGGTTCACTCCTTTACTCCACTTGATTGGATTCCCAAATCAAATATCTCTGCCCAAACAGAAAGATCAGAATTACGGGCAATAACATAACACACTGGCCACCATAGCAATTCCAATGTCATCCTGTGTAATATTGGCGAGGAACAGGGACATGGGCCAAAGGTTTTGGCTCTTCAAAACACCAGCGGTTGTTCAATTGCATTCCAGGCTTCAATAAAAGATAAAAGCAATGCAGACAGGATGCCAGGGATTCCAAGCGGAAGACCAATTCTTATATAGGTTGTAATGGCACCGGCACCATCCAGTTCGGCTGCTTCCAGAACGGAAACGGGAATACCGTCGAACCCCTTTTTCATAATAAAGACGGGAAAGGTGGAAACGGCACCGGGCAAGATGATGCTCCAAACTGTATCCATGAGTCCCAACCGATCCAAAACCAAATAATCAGGCACCATGAGAACTTGAAACGGAAGTAGCATCAGAATCGTATAAATAGTAAAAGAAGATTTCGACCTCGAAAAGTAAAACGAGAAAACGCCCATGCAGCAGGACTGGCAAGCGAAATTGCCCAATCAATTGCGGAAATGTGAGGATACAGGTATTCCAAAACATAACAAAGAATTCTGGTGTATCAATAGGACTTCGATCAATGGCTGTAAGGTGGGCGAATTGGGAATCAACGGCCAATGCACCGCAGAAGTCCCATCGAAAATTCCGCCAAGGCTCTGCGTTGCTTCATCGGTACTCATAAGCGCACCAGAAAAGATCATCCAAATCACCAGGCACACAGATGCGGCAAAGGGTACCAATACCAGATAAGGAAGACGAACGGCCTTTTACGCTTTTTCACTCGGAACCCTCCCGCAACATTTTCAAAATGGCAGAATTACCAGAAGCAGCGCAAGGGCAACAACAACAGCCGCTGCCGACAATCGACCAAGATCCAAAGAAGAAACCAGTTGTTAAACAAATGCTGCAAGAGATAAATACTGTCATCCGGGTAATTTCCTGCCACTAGGTAGGCTTCCCGATATACCTTGAACGTGTTCAAAATACTGAGGATTGTGATAAGCCCCATGGTAGACGGTAAATTTGGCAAGGTGATTTTCCAGAAAATTTGCCAGCTGTTTGCGCCGTCAACTTCGGCTGCTTCATACATGCTGGCAGGAATCGCATCCAAACCGGCCAGCCAAAGAATCATATCGTATCCGATGTTCCGCCAAAGGTAAGTACCTACAAGTACCCGAAAGCCGCACTGCTATCAAGGAAAGAAATTTCCGGTACTCCCCAAAGGACAAAGATTGTTCAAAATACCGTTCTGTGTGAAAAGAGCTTTCCATAGTAAAGAGATGCTGGCAACCGGAATTGCCATAGGCAATAGGCAAGCTGTTTGCAGCTTTTCCCCTTTGGGCAGGATTTTTCGTATCAAAAGAGCGAAAATCAAGCTGGTTACGAGAAGTAGCGGAATGCAGACCAGGATAAATCTCACTGTGTTTGCTACTGCCAAACGAAAGGCATTATTTGAAAAAATGGATTGGTAATTTTTCATACCAAGGAATTTTGTTCCCAAAGGGTTTGTGAAGCTGCGCCGGATAGTTTCTCCAAACGGAACAAAGAGGAAAACACCAATTCCTATCAGTGAGGGAAGCAAAAACATCCATGCTTGGAACGCTTTTTTCCCCTTTCGGCGAAATGTATTCTTTTGAAATGCAGCTTTTCGATGGGACGGGCAAACCGCTTGCGCTTAGATTTCATAGCGATATACCGTCTGCGTCTCGGAGTTCAGATCTGCTGCAACAGCGATAGCTTGGTGATCTGTAACGATCAATGTGACACAGCTGACATCATCCTGCAGAAAAGGTGCAAGGGTGTCTGTCAGAATCCGTGATTCGGAATTGTTGGTGGTATCGTAGGCAACGATGCCTTGATCGTCCACATAATAGAAAATGCCGTTTCGGCAGAAAGATGAGCCCTTAATAGTCGCTAAGACTCCGTAGCTATCGATTTGCCCTGCCCCATCCAAAGAACGGCACTCGTTGGTTTCAAAGTCGACATAGTACAGCTTTTCTCCATCTGACGCGTAATACCCCGCTTGGTCCGCAGCGATTCCTTCTCCCCACTGTGTTACCAACGAGCCATCATACTGCAACACCATATCCTCGAAGGGAAGGGGTGAATAGTTTCCTGCTCTTGGCCATCCTCATTCACGAAAGTTTCCGTTCTTCCACCCGTTACGGTAAAGGTGTCACTATCAATAGGATAAACGGCAGAAATTCCGTCAATTGCTCCCAGCGCGGAAATATCCGCAGTTTTAAGGTCCTCGCCGCGGGCGGCATAAACAACCTGCTGTCCCTGCATGCCCAGCATGAAGCCATCCGGACGCAGTTTGATTCCCACAACAGTCTGGTCGGCCCAGGGCAGTTCTTCCTTTGTCCAGCTGTCCCCATCATCTGTAGAGACATAGGCACAGAAGCCATCGGCACCTTCACGCCCCACAAAATAAATAGAGCCATCCGAAAGAACTGTACCGGCTTCAATCGAAAAATTGTTGCCAATCGAAATTTCGTTGCCTGTTGCAGCGGAATCCGTTTGTGCCTGTGAAACGGAGCTCTGCGTTTTTCTGATGGCGTACTTTCCCCAGGAGTAGAGCCGCAGGCGCACAGGGCGACAGCGAGGGAAAACGGCAAAATGGCCGATAAAAACAGCTTTCGTTTCATTTGAGTTTCTCCTGTTCTTAATAAACAAGTTAAAATGTGTATGAAAAGCTCTGTTGAAGATTTGAATATGTCGGAACCGCTAATACAGGCAAAGAAGGTCTACTGCGATTACCCACGTTCTGCCAAGTAAAGGCGCAAATCTTTTTCTGCTGCCTGCGTAGCCGATTCAGCATCTTGCTGTCCTTTTGCCAACGCCTCGGCGTACGGCAACAATTTGTCTGCGATTACTTCATCAACAATCACAGGCGTTTTTACGCCTTTGAGGAAATCAGCCAGCATTTCGCGATCTGTACCGTATGTTTCAACAGCTGCGTCAATTCTTGCATCCAAACTGCTTTCAATAACGGGCAGGACATCTCCAACAACCGTATTTTGGATATCCGAAGCAAAGAACGCTTTCAACAAATCCTTTGCAGCTTCCTGATTTGGGCTACTAGCATTTATTCCAAGTAAGACCTTCGGAGAATAAGCCCTTTCACAAAGGCCCGGTGCGGATTTTAATTCAGGTGCCTGACCTTCCCAATTTTAGTGATCCAGCCCAGGAACGCAGGAGAATCAATCAGATTCCGTCCAATCCTTGCTCGTTTGTTAATGACTTCGCGTGAAGCACCGGAAATGGTGATGGAGTCTCCGCCGTCGGAATAGACAATCGAATCGTCCTCCTGCTCCGTGCGATAAGAAGCCATGTTGTAGTAAGTGCCGATAGATTCGATGGCTTGGAACAGTTGTTGCAGTTGCTCTTGATTCAGTGTGTTATCCGTAATCAATTCGGAAGCAGAGGTGCTCATCAAGAGCTGGAGGATTTCCTGAGGCGTCATAAACGAAACCGCATATTTGTCTTCTTCTGGAAGGGCTGTATAATAAGCATTGTCGGACAAATTGTAGTCATCACGCGGAGGGCAGGATTTTACGAACTCTATAAAGGAAGATAGATCTGTAATTTGATCCATGTCTTCGGCGGTTCCCCAAATAGATGGAATGGCATACCGTGCAGCAGCAATATAAGTCTTTCCATCCACGGAGAAAGCATTTTAATCGAATCCAAGATTGAAAATTCCTGCAGCGACTCGTTTAAATCAGCCAGAACGCCATTTTCGATATAAGGTGTAACATCTATGCCATCAAAGACGATTAGGTCAGGACCGCTCCCAGCAAGCAGTTCTGTATTTAATGCTTTCAGTACATCTTCGGTTGCCAGATCATCGCTGCTTAGCGACTGTATACCGTATGGCGATATCGTTGTGTTGCTGCTGATATTCTGAAAGGACTCTTCGTACAGTGGGAGAATCGGACAGTGACCAGACAGTGAGCTCAATCTGCTCTGACGGTGTCGCGTCAGGATCAAATGTATACGAATAAAGTTGTGCGGAATCGTCA
>SCPO01000576.1_pt1 | contig 13520 bp, 8 predicted proteins | sample 6106821 | NCBI WGS metagenome assembly SCPO01 (sample SAMN10720448, study PRJNA508395) | human gut metagenome | isolation source: Participant 2 stool, 0 month | host: Homo sapiens | collected 2017 | reverse complement strand
GCAGGAAACACACAGATACAATTTTGGGTAGATGTTTTTCATCCGATTATACATGTAGAGGTAAACAAATGAACAACCGTTGCAGACTGAAGTCTTTTATGAAATTGGCGCTTATCGAACGACCTGTCAGAAAAGGAGAGGGGCAACAGTGTTCCTACAAATGGGCTCCCCCGAAAGGTACTGTGACGGAGGCCGACTTTATTTCTTTAGACAAAATTACTGATTCAACAGGAAAGGCTGAAATAAATAGGACTTCAATAAAGAGGAACCAACTTCTGTTTTATCATCGCAATCCCGAACAGACCGTTTTTGATGTAGTTGTAGCTCAACAAGGAATGAACGAAGTAAAATCTCAAATGATGAATCCTTTGAAAAACTTGACTTTTGGAGGAACTCTTTTGGGTGAAAACTTAGAATTTGCAGGCACTGCGGATGATGTATATGCCGGAACAGACTATCGTGCTTGGAAATTCCGTTCTTCCAAAGCAGCCCGGAAAGAACATATCTGTATTGTGTTACATACAGACCAGACAGAAACAATAGAAGAATGGGAGCAGGGACTACAAACTGCTTTACAAAGAATAGCCCCCAAAGGTAAAGTTTCATTGAAAACTATCATACAGGATAAAAAACAGACCCGTTCGTGGTGGAATTCCTTTTGGCAACGCAGTTTTATCGAAGCAGAAGGGGAAGCAAAAGAAATAACCAGAAACTACACCCTTTTCCGCTATATGCTGGGATGCAATGCTTATGGCAGCGTACCGACTAAATTTAATGGCGGACTATTTACCTTTGATCCTTGCCATGTCGATGAAAAACAATCTTTTACTCCCGACTACCGGAAATGGGGAGGTGGTACGATGACTGCACAGAATCAACGTTTAGTATACTGGCCGATGCTGAAAAGCGGAGACTTTGATATGATGCCTTCCCAGTTTGATTTTTATAACCGCATGTTGAAAAATGCAGAACTGCGAAGCCGTATATATTGGCAACATGATGGAGCCTGCTTTAGCGAGCAGATCGAAAATTTCGGTTTGCCGAACCCCGCAGAATATGGTTTCAAACGACCGGACTGGTTCGACAAAGGATTGGAATATAATGCATGGCTGGAATACGAATGGGATACGGTTCTTGAATTTTGTCAGATGATACTGGAAACAAAGAACTATGCAAATGCTGATATTACCCCTTATTTACCTCTGATCGAAAGTTCGCTGACATTCTTCGACGAACATTACCGGCAACTAGCTTCCCGCCGGGGACGGAAAGCGTTGGATGGCAACGGACATCTGATTCTTTTCCCGGGTTCTGCTTGTGAAACATATAAAATGACCAATAACGCAAGCAGCACCATCGCCGCCCTGAAAGTGGTATTAGAAACATACGGAGAGAAAGAGGAGATGCTAAAAGCAATACCTCCGATTCCATTGCGATACATAGAAATAAAAGATACGTTGAATCCGACTATTGCTCCGGTCTTGAAGCAAACAATTTCGCCCGCCGTAAGTTGGGAACGAATTAATAATGTTGAAACGCCACAACTTTATCCAGTGTTTCCCTGGCGTATGTATGGAGTGGGGAAGGAAGGTCTGGAAATAGCCCGTAATACCTACTTTTATGACCCGGATGCCATCAAGTTCCGTTCACATATCGGATGGAAACAAGATAATATCTGGGCTGCCTGTTTAGGCCTGACCGAAGAAGCAAAGAAACTATCTTTAGCCAAATTATCGAATGGACCGCATCGTTTCCCCGCCTTTTGGGGACCGGGTTACGACTGGACTCCCGACCATAACTGGGGAGGCAGCGGCATGATAGGACTTCAGAAATGCTATTGCAAACCAATGGAGAACAAATACTCCTTTTCCCGGCATGGCCGAAAGAATGGAACGTACATTTCAAACTTCATGCTCCGGGCGAAACAACAGTAGAAGCCACTCTCAAAAACGGAAAAGTGACGGATTTGAAAGTTTTACCGGAAAGTAGAAAAAGGATATTGTTATAATGATTGAAAAGGAAAATGATAATTTGTGAGGTTCGAAGCTTATATAGGCAACGCCCTACGTAAAACGACAATCTGAATTTGCGCCCTGAAAGGGCATAATTGTATACGGTTCCGCCCTTTCAGGGCTTGTGGCTGGTGTGTTTTTTTCGTAGGGCGTTGCCCTACGCTATAATTAAGCCCTTTGGCACCCCAATAAATATAATTGTAAGGCTTTCAGCCTAACTGCAAAATTCCCATTTAACCGCTAAATTCCCATTTAACGAGTGAAATATATAAATAAAGAATTATGAATAAAAGACCATTTATCATCTTATCAGTTTTTCTGTTGCTATTCTCCTTGATAGAAAAAGGGCAGGCTACAGAAACTTACCGTCCCGAGACATCGGTTGCCGGATTCATCCAGCTTCCCGGTAGCGGGCGACAAGTCTATAATTTCAATCCGGGATGGCGCTTTTTCAGAGGCGATGTCCAGGGAGCAAGCGGTAAACTTTGATGACCGTTCCTGGAACGTCGTTTCCACTCCTCATACCGTAGAGTTGATGCCGGCCGAAGGAAGTGGATGCCGCAATTATCAAGGACCGGCTTGGTACCGTAAGCACTTTGTCCTCCCCGCCGAAACAAAAGGGAAACGGGTAGTACTTCATTTTGAAGCAGCTATGGGCAAACAGATTCTTTATCTGAATGGTAAACGCATTCAGGAACATCTGGGAGGTTATCTGCCTTTTACTTTAGACTTGACCGCCAATGGCGTACAAGCCGGAGACTCCTGTCTGCTCGCTGTTTTCACGGACAACAGTGATGACAAATCCTATCCTCCCGGAAAACGTCAATATACATTAGACTTTGCTTATCATGGTGGCATTTACCGTGATGTATGGATGATTGCCAAATCTCCGGTAGCTATTACTGACGCTATTGATTCACAAATCGTTGGCGGTGGAGGTGTATTCGTTCATTTTGATAAGATCAGTAAAAAGAGTGCGCAGGTATATGTAAACACCGAAGTTCAGAATGACGACGCCCGTTCCGAGTCAGTCACTGTAGAAACGACTTTGACAGATGCGGATGGAAAAGTAATCAAACGCAGTTCAGGAAAACTTTCTTTAAAGCCGGGAGAGAAGAAATCCATCCGTCAACAGATGGAAGTAAAGAATCCTACTCTTTGGTCACCGGATACACCTTATTTATATAGGGTACAATCACGTATTAAAAAAGGAAATAAATCCATTGACGGAGGCATTACCCGTGTCGGTATTCGTCTGGCAGAATTCCGTGGTAAAGACGGATTCTGGCTGAATGGCAAACCTTTCGGACAACTGGTAGGAGCCAATCGCCATCAGGATTTTGCATACGTAGGCAATGCTTTGCCGAACTCACAGCAATGGCGTGACGCCAAACGTCTGCGTGATGTCGGATGCACCATTATTAGGGTAGCCCATTATCCCCAAGACCCTGCCTTTATGGATGCCTGTGACGAGCTCGGTCTGTTCGTGATTGTCGCTACTCCGGGCTGGCAATACTGGAACAAAGACCCGAAATTCGGAGAACTGGTTCATCAGAATACCCGTGAAATGATTCGTCGTGACCGTAATCACCCTTCTGTATTGATGTGGGAACCCATCTTGAATGAAACCCGCTATCCGCTCGATTTTGCCTTGAAAGCTCTTGAGATTACCAAAGAAGAATATCCCTATCCGGGACGTCCAGTAGCGGCTGCCGATGTCCATTCGGCCGGAGTGAAAGAGCATTATGACGTTGTTTATGGCTGGCCGGGTGATGATGAAAAAGAAGACAAGCCAAAGCAATGTATCTTTACCCGTGAATTCGGGGAGAATGTAGACGACTGGTATGCTCACAACAATAATAATCGTGCCAGCCGCAGTTGGGGAGAACGCCCGTTACTGGTACAGGCTATGTCCTTGGCAAAGAGCTATGACGAGATGTACCGCACGACCGGTTTGTTTATCGGTGGCGCTCAATGGCATCCGTTCGATCATCAGCGTGGTTACCATCCGGATCCTTATTGGGGTGGTATTTATGATGCTTTCCGTCAGAAGAAATATGCGTATGAAGTATTTCGCAGCCAGTCGCCGGCTAGTCTCCAACACCCATTGGCAGAATGTGGCCCGATGATATTCATTGCTCATGAAATGTCACAGTTCTCCGATAAGGACGTAGTTGTATTCACAAACTGTGATTCAGTCCGCCTTTCTATTTATGATGGAACGAAAACCTGGACGAAACCGGTGGTTCATGCCAAAGGGCACATGCCGAATGCTCCCGTTATATTCGAGAATGTCTGGGACTTTTGGGAAGCACGCGGATATAGCTATACTCAAAAAAACTGGCAAAAAGTGAACATGGTTGCCGAAGGAATCATCGACGGAAAAGTGGTATGCACTCAAAAGGAAATGCCTTCCCGACGTTCCACCAAACTACGTCTTTATGTAGATACTCAAAAAGTGAACCTGATAGCTGATGGCTCCGACTTTATCGTAGTAGTTGCTGAAGTAACCGATGATAGTGGAAATGTGCGCCGTCTGGCAAAAGAGAATATCGTTTTCACGGTAGAAGGTGAAGGAGAAATCATCGGAGATGCTACTATTGGCGCTAATCCCCGTGCGGTGGAGTTCGGCTCTGCTCCGGTATTGATTCGTTCTACCCGGAAAGCCGGAAAATAAAGGTGAAAGCCCGCGTACAGTTTGAGGGCACTCAAGCTCCGACAGCTACTGAAATTGAACTGGAAAGCGTTCCTGCAGAATTCCCTTTCTGCTATGAGGAACAGACTTATGAAATACAAAGGACAACACCGTCCACTCTTAATGCAACCCCGGTCAAGGGATCATCTGAAGGAAAAGTACAACTGACAGAGGAAGAACGCCAACGAGTGTTGGATGAAGTAGAACGTCAACAAACTGAATTTGGAACTGAAAAATAGTACGATAAAGTGATTAGCAGGTTAGTGATTAGTGATTAGCGGGGTGACCTGCCAACTTGTTTTTTATATGTTACTAAAGCACTATTCAAAAAAAAGACTATCTTTGAGTACGTTTAATTCCAATTATAGCCATCAATGAGAAAACGGAATATTCTAATACTATTACTATCCATGATAGGCATGTATGCTTTTGCCTATCCAAATATGATTGTAGAACACTACACGGCTGAACGTGGTTTGCCTAATAATATCGTAAACTGTACATTAAAAGGACAAGACGGATTTATCTGGTTTGGTACCTGGTATGGACTATGCAGCTTTGACGGAAGTAAATTCCGTTCCTACGATAACCATGACGGCTTTTATTCCACAGATATTCCGCCGCGTAAAATTCAGCGTATCGTAGAAGATAAGAATGGTTTTCTGTGGATTAAGACTATCGACCGTAAACTCTATCTGTTCGATAAACGGCATGAGAGCTTTCATGCCGTCTACGACGATGTGAAAGAATATTCCGAGAACATTCAGATTATCAAGATTCAGACGACCGAAGACGGCGACGTATTGTTGCTGACAAAAGATAAAAGCCTTTTGCGTGCGTACACCGACAAGGAAGGTAAAATAACGATGAAACAATTGCATGATTCGCGTCCTAACGTGAACGTGTACGACATGCGTCTGAAACACAACATATTCTGCGAAACAGCCGAGTTTATCAATTGGATCGGTATGGATTATCAGATTCTGTCCCTACGGAAAGGGGAAGCGCTGAAAGACAAACCTGCCGACTTTATACAGAAAAAAGTATCTGCTAACCCGGATCAGTTTACTTGTGCCTCTTATAATTCTAAATTCTTATGGTTGGGAGACAAGAAAGGCCACATTTATAGCATTGATCCGCAAAACGGATGGTCAACCGTTACGAGATACCGGAAATCAAACAGCCGGTTTCTAATTTGCTGGTAACGGAATCCGGTTTGATGTACATTACCACCAACGAAGGAGCATACGAGTACAATATCGGCTACAAACAGTTGACCAAGCTCCCCTTTACCATCCCCGAAAAGGACAATGGAATTATATTCTATGATAAATATGATAAGGTATGGTTTCAGGAGGGTAACCAGGCATTGACCTATTATGATCCCCTGAACAGGAGCCATCACCGCTTTACATTCCCCAATCAGAACGCAATCGGCAATTTTGAAATGCAGGATGCCGGCGAACAAGGCATGTTCTTTATGACTCCGGGAGGAGAAATTCTTCTATTCGACAGGGAGAAACTGGAAATGACCCGTATCAACCAATTGAAGCCTTTCTCCGACGATCTTCCCAATCAGCTTTTCTTCCATCTTCTGCTGGATAAAGATGGCATCCTTTGGCTGGCATCTACGAGCAGCGGAGTATACAGGCTTAATTTCCCCAAGAAGCAATTCCAACTGCTGACAGAAGTTTCTCCATCTCCGGTGGTGCCCGAGAGATCGACTTCTTGGAATCAGGGAATACGTGCTCTCTTCCAGGCGCAAAATGGGGATATTTGGGTAGGAACCCGCTGGCAAGCCTTGTATCGCCTGGATCGTAACGGACAAGTGAAACAAATCTTCTCGGATAAGAACTATCTGTTAGGAGCCGTATATCATATTATGGAAGACAAAGACGGTAATCTTTGGTTTTCCACCAAGGGAAACGGGCTTGTTAAAGCCGAACCGGACATGAATTCACCGCACGGGTTGCGTTTTACCCGTTATATCAATGACCCCAAGAATCCGAATTCTATCAGTAACAACGATGTGTACTTTACCTATCAGGACAGCCAGGGACGCATTTGGGTAGGATTACTGGGAGGAGGTCTGAATCTAATTTCCGAAGAGAACGGAGCAATTACCTTTATACATAAATACAATGGCTTGAAACAATATCCTGCATACGGTCTTTATATGGAGGTACGTACCATGACGGAAGATGAAGACGGACGTATTTGGGTAGGAACAATGGATGGCCTGATGTCTTTCGACGGACATTTCACTACCCCCGAACAGATCCAGTTTGAAACGTACCGCCAGGTCAGCGAAAATTCAAACGTAGCGGATAACGATATTTATGTACTCTACAAAGATACTGATTCGCAAATCTGGGTAAGTGTATTCGGAGGCGGTTTGAATAAATTAGTCCGCTATGATAAAGAAAAGCGTGAACCGATCTTCAAATCATACGGCATACGCGAAGGAATGAATAACGATGTAGTCAAGTCCATCGTAGAAGATAAAAACGGTTACTTGTGGTTTACAACGGAAATTGGCTTGTCTTGCTTCAATAAAGCTACCGAACAGTTTCGTAACTACGACAAATACGACGGTTTCCTGAACGTAGAACTGGAAGAGGGTAGTGCCCTCCGTACCTTGAATGGAGATTTGTGGATTGGTACCCGGCAGGGAATCCTGACATTCTCTCCCGACAAACTGGAAACATTGCATACGAACTACGATACACGTATTGTTGACTTTAAAGTTTCCAACCGCGATCTGCGTAGTTTCCGCGAATGTCCGATTCTGAAAGAATCCATCACATACGCCAAAGCAATCGAACTTAACTACAATCAATCCATGTTCACGATTGAATTTGCCGCATTGAATTTCTATAATCAGAACCGGGTATCTTACCGATATATACTCGAAGGATATGAAAAAGAATGGCACTATAACGGGAAGAACCGTATAGCTTCCTATACCAACGTACCTCCCGGCGACTATACATTCCGTGTAGAAACCGTAGATGAAGCCAATCCGGAGCTGGTTTCCAACTGTACACTGGCATCACTATCCTTCCACCGTGGTGGTTGAGCTGGTGGGCAACCCTTATATATGTAATTCTAGGTTTGGCAGCTCTCTATTTCAGCCTGCGCCTGGCTTTCTTCATGATTAAGATGAAGAACGATATTTATATCGAACAGAAAGTCTCGGAAATGAAAATCAAGTTCTTTACCAATATCTCGCATGAGTTGCGTACTCCTTTGACATTGATAAAAGGTCCGATACAGGAACTAAGAGAACGCGAAAAGCTCTCTCCGAAAGGAATGCAATATGTGGATCTGATGGAAAAGAATACCAAACAGATGCTGCAACTGGTCAATCAGATATTGGATTTCCGTAAAATACAGAACGGCAAGATGCGTCTGCATGTGTCATTAATTGATTTTAATGAGATGATAGCTTCTTTCCAGAAAGAATTCCGGGTACTTTCCGAAGAAAACGAGATCAGTTTTACTTTCCAGTTGCCGGACGAACCGATTATGGTATGGGCAGATAAGGATAAAATTGAGCATTGTTATCCGCAACGTCATATCCAACGCATTCAAATTCACTCATTCCGGAGGAAGTATTTATATAACTACCGGATTGACAGACGACGGTAAACGTTGTTACGTACGGGTGGAAGATAACGGAGTAGGTATTCCACAAAATAAACTGACCGAGATTTTCGAACGCTTCTCGCAAGGAGAGAACGCGAAAAACTCCTATTATCAGGGCACGGGTATCGGATTGGCACTTTCAAAAGAGATCGTCAATCTACATCACGGACAGATTCGTGCCGAAAGTCCCGAAGGACAAGGAGCGGTGTTTATTGTGGAACTCCTGATGGATAAGGAACATTACCGCCCGTCGGAAGTAGACTTCTATGTGGGAGATACAGAGACAGCCCCTGTTTCGGTAGAACAAGATCCTGTTGCAAATGCCATATCCGAAGACGGTACGGAAGAAGAACCGGAAATCGACGCTTCATTACCGACCCTTCTGTTGGTGGAAGATAACAAAGACCTTTGCCAGTTGATAAAGCTCCAGCTGGAAGACAAATTCAATATCCATATTGCCAATAACGGAGTGGAAGGTTTGAAGAAAGTACATCTGTATCATCCGGATATTGTGGTGACCGATCAGATGATGCCCGAAATGGATGGGCTTGAAATGTTGCAATCCATCCGCAAAGATTTCCAAATCAGTCATATCCCTGTCATTATCCTGACTGCGAAGAATGATGAAGGCGCCAAGACCAAAGCGATCACTTTAGGGGCGAATGCCTATATCATCAAACCTTTCAGCAAAGACTATCTGGTAGCACGTATCGAACAGTTGCTTGCCGAACGGAAACTGTTCCGCGAACGAATCCGTCAGCAAATGGAAAACCAGACAACGACTGAAGAAGACAGCTACGAACAATTTTTGGTAAAGAAAGACGTACAGTTCCTCGAAAAGATACATCAGGTCATTGAAGAAAATATGGACGACAGTGACTTTAACATTGACACCATAGCATCCGGTATCGGATTGAGCCGTTCGGCATTCTTCAAGAAACTGAAGAGTCTTACCGGCCTGGCGCCCGTCGACCTGGTAAAAGAGATTCGTCTGAATAAATCAATAGAATTGATTAAAAATACGGATTTGAGTGTTTCGGAAGTGGCGTTTGCTGTCGGATTCAAAGATTCAGGCTACTATAGTAAGTGTTTCCGCAAGAAAATATAATCAGACTCCCCTGTGAATATATGAATGAATGGCGTAAAGGATAGAAAGACCGATTACAAAATGCTTTCTTAATCGTCCTTTTAGAAACCTAATTAAGATTCGAAAGAATGAACAACATTAAGAAAGTATTATCAGCGTGGATGCTGGTTGCCTGTGTACTACCTGTGGCAGCCCAATATCCGGTGATCCCCGGACTCGGTAAAAGAAAGAGGAGCAAAACAAGAAGCAGAGTTCGAACAGAAATCCAATGCGGCATGGGAAAAAGCTTTGCCGACAGTGTTAGAAGAAGCAAAGAAAGGTCGTCCCTATAAGCCTTGGGCCTCCAAACCCGAAGATTTGATCAAAAAGTAATATTCCGGCCTTCCCCGGTGCGGAAGGCGGTGGTATGTACACTCCCGGTGGTCGTGGAGGTAAAGTGATCGTGGTCACTTCGCTGGAAGATTCCGGTCCCGGAACATTACGCGAAGCCTGCGAAACGGGAGGTGCACGTATTATTGTATTCAATGTAGCGGAGTGATTCGTTTGAAAAGCCCGATCAGTGTACGTGCCCCTTATGTAACGATTGCCGGACAGACAGCTCCCGGAGATGGTATCTGCGTCACCGGACAATCTTTCCTGATCGATACACACGATGTTGTGATTCGCCACATGCGCTTCCGCCGCGGTGCGCAGGACGTAGCTTTCCGTGATGATGCAGTAGGAGGGAATGCGGTTGGAAATATCATGATTGACCATTGCTCCGCCAGTTGGGGATTGGATGAAAACATGTCTATCTACCGTCATGTATACAACAGAGGGGCAGACGGACACGGGCTGAAACTTCCGACGGTAAACATTACCATTCAGAATTCTATTTTCTCTGAAGCATTGGATACCTACAATCATGCTTTCGGTGCAACCATCGGTGGGCATAACAGTATGTTCTGCCGTAATCTCTTTGCTTCCAACATCAGCCGGAATAGTTCGGTAGGTATGGACGGCGATTTTAACTTCGTCAATAATGTTGTTTTCAACTGGTGGAACCGTTCCGTAGACGGAGGCGATCACAACAGTTTCTACAATATGATAAACAACTACTTCAAACCCGGTCCGATCACTCCGATAGGTAAACCGATCTCTTATCGTATTCTCAAACCGGAAGCGGGACGTGACAAAAACAGACCGCTTTCATTCGGAAAAGCATACGTAAACGGAAATATTATCCATGGCAATGCCAAAGTTACAAAAGATAATTGGGACGGAGGCGTACAACTTAAAGAAGAGGTGGACGCCACAAAGTTTCTGCCGCTAATTAAATCGGACGAGGCTTTTAAAATGCCACCGGTAACTGTAATGGATACCAAAAAAGCTTATACCTTTGTATTAGATAATGTAGGAGCTAATTTTCCGAAACGTGACGCAGTAGATGCACGTGTCATTAAGACCGTACAAACAGGAAAGGCCATTTATGCGAAAGATGCACCGGAGTTTGTCTCTCCTTACGTGAAGAGACGGTTACCGGCTGATTCTTACAAGCAAGGTATCATCACAGATATTCGTCGTGGCGGACTGCCCGAATATAAAGGTGAAGCGGTAGTAGACTCGGACGGCGACGGTATGCCGGATGCTTGGGAAATTGCCAACGGATTGAATCCGAACGACCCGGCTGACGCAAACATGGACTGCAACGGTGACGATATACCAATATTGAAAAATACATTAATGGCATAGACACCAGAAAGAAAGTGGACTGGACAGACTTGAAGAACAATTACGATACATTGTCTAAACGGAAAAGTCTGTTGTAACCGGATGAAAAGAGATTAAAGTTTATTGTAATGAAAATACAAGTAAGAACGATCCTTTTAGGATTATTGAGCATTGGGTTTGTGCAAAGTTATGCGCAAACCTTTCCTTTACAGGTTAAGGATGACCGGATCACTTACTTGAATGACGAACAGGGGGGAAACCGGATTCTTGATTTCTCTACATGCGGATATAAATCCTCCGAACAGGATATTCCTTCTGTCCGTAATGTGGTATTTGTACCCTGGAAAGCCGGAGATAATACTGCACGTATTCAACGTGCCATTGATTATGTAGCTTCGCTGGCTCCTGACGCTTCCGGTTTTCGGGGAGCCGTATTACTCGATCAGGGAGAGTTTTCCCTGTCCAGCAGTATTCGTATCTCCGCATCCGGAATTGTATTGCGGGGAACGGATAAAGAAAAAACAATACTGCTGAAAAAAGGCGTAGACAGAGGTGCGCTTATCTACATGGAAGGAATGGACGACCTGAATGTACAAGACACATTGAAGGTGTTTTCCCACTATGTTCCGGTAAACGCGAGAACATTGGAAGTTGCTTCGGGTGTTTCTCTGAAAAAAGGAGATCGCGTCATGGTTACCCGTCCTTCCGGCAAAGAATGGATTGCCTCTTTGGGTTGTGATATTTTTGGAGGAGGTATCAGTGCTTTGGGATGGAAAGAAGGTGACATGGATCTGACTTGGGACAGAACAGTCTGCGAAGTAAACGGCAACCAAGTAACACTGGATGCTCCGCTGACCGTAGCTTTGGATGCCAACTATGGAACTTCTTCCCTGTTGACTTATCAATGGAACGGACGTATTCATGATTGTGGCGTAGAAAATATGACACTGATTTCTGATTACGACAAGCGTTATCCTAAAGACGAGGATCATTGCTGGACAGGTATTTCCATTGAGGATGCGGAAAACTGTTGGGTGAGACTGGTTAATTTTAAGCACTTTGCAGGAAGTGCTGTGATTGTACAGCGTACAGGTTCCAAAATTACCGTTGAAGACTGTATCTCGAAAGAACCCGTTTCAGAAATCGGAGGGATGCGTCGTTGCACTTTCCATACGCTGGGACAACAAACTTTATTTCAACGCTGCTATTCGGAACAGGGTATTCATGACTTTGCAGCCGGATTTTGTGCGGCAGGTCCGAATGCTTTTGTACAGTGTGATTCGGAAGAGTCGTTAGGATTCAGCGGTTCTATTGATTCCTGGGCTTGCGGACTATTGTTTGACGTAGTAAATATCGACGGTCATAACCTGACTTTCAAGAATTTGGGACAAGATAAAAACGGAGCCGGTTGGAATACGGCAAACAGTTTGTTTTGGCAATGTACCGCAGCGGAAATCGAATGTTATGCCCCGGCAAGAGATGCGGTAAACCGTGCATACGGTTGTTGGGCGCAATTCCGGTGACGGTGAATGGGCACAATCCAACAATCATGTACAACCTCGCAGTATTTTTTATGCTCAATTGGAAGAACGGTTAAACAAAGAATGTGCAGAACGTGCACGTATTCTGCCCAGAAATACAAGTGCAACCAGTAGTCCTACAGTGGAAGTAGCTATGGAACTCGCTAAAGAAGCATATAATCCACGGTTGACGTTGGAACATTGGATAGGTGATAATAAGTTTGCTCCTTCGGTGGCATCAACCGGAGTAAAATCAATTGATGATATTAAAGAGAAAAAGAGCGCTGCGCTTGCAAATTCTTCTTCTTTTTCTGCTGCTGCTAAATTATTAACCCAACCGGAAGTAACTGTAACCAATGGACGTATTCAGATGGACGGAGCTCTATTGGTTGGAGGTAGTCATACCACCCCTTGGTGGAACGGAAAGCTCAAAACCAATTATCTGAAAAAGGCAAGTCCGGCCATCACCCGCTTTGTGCCGGGACGCGAGGGATTGGGATTAACCGACCGCATTGATTCTGTAGTCGACTTTATGAAACAGAAAAACATTCTTGTTTTCGATCAGAATTACGGTCTTTGGTATGATCGTCGCCGGGATGACCACGAACGGGTTCGCCGTCGGGATGGTGATGTATGGGGACCTTTCTATGAACAGCCATTCGGTCGTAGCGGTCAGGGAACAGCATGGGAAGGATTGAGCAAATATGATTTGAAACGCCCTAATGCATGGTACTGGAGCCGCTTAAAAGAATTTGCAGAAAAAGGAAATAAGGACGGACTGCTGTTGTTCCATGAAAACTATTTCCAGCACAATATATTGGAAGCCGGTGCACACTGGGTAGATTCTC
>SCPO01000462.1_pt1 | contig 13524 bp, 21 predicted proteins | sample 6106821 | NCBI WGS metagenome assembly SCPO01 (sample SAMN10720448, study PRJNA508395) | human gut metagenome | isolation source: Participant 2 stool, 0 month | host: Homo sapiens | collected 2017 | reverse complement strand
CGTCAGCACCTTCATCGCATACCGGTGGTAGAAACGTATATCTCCCGGTTGTCCATATCGATCGAAAGCAGAATACCACTCGCATCGTCCCCGACGCCCAGTCCGTGGCTGTCGTAAAAATCATCGGCATAGCTTTCCGCCGATTCTCCCTGTGCGTCCTCGACTGTCAGTACCGCCAGATCGGCATCCTGTGAGTCACGCACCTCATCGATCCGTGTCTCCAGCTCCTGCACTTCTTCCGCGCTGAACCGTCCCGCCTCATCGAAGACGCGCGTGCCTTCCGCCGCCCATATAGGGCTGACCTGTGAAAATGAAATAAATGCTGCAACAAAGAAGCATATAAAATCTTTCAGCCGTCCATATTTCTTCTTTTTCTGTGTAACTCCCGCATTTTGATTCTCTATCATATCAGGTATCCTCCCAGCAGCAAAAGTACAAACACAGGAATGAAAATCGTCAAAAACAGGCGCACCAGTTTTTTCGAATCAACCGGCAGGACGCCGCAGACCTTTCCATTTTCCCCATTCATCGCAAAATAGTACATCTACCGCTCTTCGGATCCGGATAGGTCATCATCCACACCGGAAGCATGGCATAGTTCCATTTTTCCCCCGTGATGGTCTCCCGATGGTTCCGGATATCCACATACGATCGTAGCCGGAGACTCTATTTTGCAGGGATTCTCTCGTATACTGCTTGATCTCCTGCTCAATCTCCTGTGTAAATTCTTCCTTTTCCCGGTCGCGCCGCTCCGCTCTAAATCCCAGAAAATAGCCTGCCTGAAACGGGCGCAGCTTCTTCATATCAAACGGAAGCACGGTCTCGGCAAGGCTGCGGTCCGCCTGCTTTAACGCGTTGCGCCACATCCTTGATGGGAAGCTCCGCCTTTTCTCCAGATGGTAACGGCTCGTCTCGATATACTCGATCTCCCCGCCACCGTCACGCGTTTCCGCAGCGCCTCCGCCTGCATCTCACCGGATACCTGGCAGCTATACATCCAATATGGATAATAAATTCCCTCCAGATACTCCATCTGACGCGGTGAGTAGAAATCATCCGGCACATACTTTTTCTTCTGAATCCAGTTTTTAAAGATTTCTTTTGCCTTTTCTTGTCGATCCAAACGGAATCAGACCGTCCGGGCGGTATTTACCGTCCAGGCTTCCCGAAAGAACCACCGGATTGTGACAGTAACAGCAGTACGTGGACGCCGTCGTCTCCTGTGCCACAATCTCCGCGCCGCAGCTCGGGCAGGTATAGAGAACCATCTTAGACTCCGCCTGCTTCGGCTCTCTATCTTTTCCGCTTCCGGCATTCCACCCGGCTTCGAAGCTTCCTCTGACTTTCTGGCTGCCTCTTCCATCTCTTTCAACGTCTCTTCCGTAAACGCTGAGAGGCAGTATTCACATTTAAATTTCTGCGTCTTCGGATCAAACACCAGCCCGCCGCCGCAGTTTGGACACTTATATGATTGTATCTCCATACGCCCTATGACCTCGGTTTCCGCATTCAGAACAAAACTTACCTGTATTGACCGTTCCGCAGCTGCAGGTCCACGGACCGGCTGGTCTTGGCTTGCCGCACTCGGAGCAGAACTTTCCGTGGTTGACATTGCCGCACTCACAAGTCCAGGATTCCGCCGGAGCTGCCGCACTGCCCTGAGGCGGTGCATTCTGTCCTGCCGGTTGTGCATAACCGCCCTGTGGTGCCGCATCCATCTGTCCCGGCTGCTGTGCATAACCACCCTGCGGCGCTCTATTCGCCTGCCCCGGCGCATAGCCGCCCTGTGGTGCCGCATATCCCTGCCGCGCCGCCTGCTGCATCTGCATCTGCTGCAGGTTGGACGCCGATGCGGCGCCCATAAATCCGCCGCCGAAGTTCATGCCGGCGCCCATTCCCATGAAGCCCGCCATCGCACCGCTTCCGTTGGAACCGGCTGCCTAAGCCGCGTGCCATCGCGCCCTGCACATATCCCTCGCGCACCGACGGGTCTCCGAGCATCGCGCCCTGATTCCGCATATTGATGAGTTTCTGTGATTCTTCGTCATAGGAAATGCTGGCGATGCCGACCGACTGGATCTCCATGCCACGCAGACGGTTCCACTCTTCATCCAGCGTCTCCGCCATATAACGTCCCAGTTCCCTGCCTTTGGACGCCACAAAGGAAATCCGCACGCCATCCGCCGACATCTGGTTGATCGAGGTCTGCAGCGCTTCCAGGAACTCCGCTAAATACTGCTCATTGATGGAATCAATCTCCACCTGATCCTGATTTTTCGGAATAGCCTCCGCATAAAATTTCAATGGATCCGTGATCTTGATGGAGTAAGTTCCATGTGCGCGCAGAAACAGCTCGGAATTATAGAATAAATCAAAATAGTTGATCGGCGTCCGTGTGCCGAACTTGATTCCCTTGATCTCCTGGAGATTAATATAGTAGACCTTCTGTGCATACGGCGTCTGTCCGCCATAACGCACACGGTTGAAGGATTCTTTCAGCGCATCGCCGAACTGTCCGTTAAACAGAGACGGCAGGGATGAATTCTGCACTGTATAATAGCCCTCTTCCGCTGTATAATCAACGACCTTACCGCCGTCCACCAGCATCATAAACTGATTCGGGTACACATGGATCACAGAACCATTGGACACCGTTTCCGGTGTTCTCTTCCGGTTCTCCCGCGGCGTGTTCAGACACCCGCTGAAAATACGGTCTGTTCCCCATATTTTCCGGTTCAATCACTTCCAGCCACTGATCTGCCAGCCCGCCGCCGACCGCGTGTGCCGCTGCTCTGATAATTCCCATACTCTCTGCCTCCTTGTCCAAATTCATAGTCTCTCTGTTTTTCTGCTTTTTATCTATCGGTTATCCTTCCCTTTATTTTTCCCATGCCGATTCCATTTTCCCGGCGTGATCGCCCAGACTGCTGCCGCGATCAGCACCATCGCCAGTATACACTGCAAAATCAGGCTGCACGCCGTCCAGTGTGCTGTGATCGCATTGTCTGGAAATACGCCGAACAGCGGCTCGAACCATTTTCTCATGTCACCGCTTCCCGCCTTTCCGTTAATTACATTATAAAACAGACAGCCGGATTGAAAAGAAAGAGATAGCGTAAAATGCCGGAACTTGCCATTTCCGATGCATTGAGATTAGATGCATACGAATTTGCCGCCCGGAGCGCCATCCGGTATGCAAACAGATTGACTGCCATCGTTCCCGCCGTCAGCGCCACCACCGTTACATAGGAGCAGACGGTCGATACCGTCGAGCGGCGCAGCACCGATGAATAAAAGATCCCGATACTACCCGTTAAAATTGCCACAACGCCGTGGCACAGGAACAGCATCCCGATGTCCTGCAGCGTAACGCCCCCGTAGACAAATACGAGCGCCTGTACCGGAAGCGCCGAGACCGCCAGCACCAGCATCGTCACCAGCGAGGACGCCAGTTTTCCAAGCACCATGTCACGCGGCTCCATCGTGGTCGTCAGCATCAGTTCCAGCGTCTGGCGTTCCCGCTCGCCGCTGATACTGCTGGCAGTCAGCGCCGGCATGATGAAAAGCAGCATGATAAATTCGATCGAGGAGACGAACGTGTAGAGATCCAGAAACTGCGAATACTGGATCTCCGCCGTCGTCCTGACCTGTTCCGCCACCGAATACATATTAAACAGCGCCACCGCCGCCAGAATACTGTTAAAAACAAACAGAATCGCCATCATGCGAATGCTGCGGCTTCCGACTGTCATTTCCCTCCTAAATACCGGATTCCATCTCATGTTTCAGCACCGCCCTCTCTTCTTCATGTCCTGTGATCTGCATAAACAGTGATTCCAGGCTTCCCTTCTCGCGCATAAAGCTGCTGACCATCACATCCGCATCGATAAGCTGCTGCAAAAGCAGCGCCTCATCCTGCCGATCCCCCAAAAAGCCCAGCTTGATCTCATCCCCCTGCACCGCGATCGTCTGCACACAAGGATGGCTTTTCAGGATCGCAAGCGCCTTTTCTTTCTGGCTGAAAATCGAGATCAGAAGCGGATTGGACGAGTTGATCCGCGCAAAAATCTGATCCATGCTGCCCTGCAGGACCGTTCTTCCCTGCTCAATGATGCCGATCGAGGTACAAAGCTCTGACAATTCCGATAAAATATGGGAGCTGACGAGCAGCGTTTTTCCCTGATCGCGCAGTTCTTTCAGAATCGCCGTATACTCCACCCGGGTGCGCGGATCCAGCCCGGAAGCCGGTTCATCCAGGATCAGAAGATCCGGATCGTGGATGAGCGCCCGCGCCGACAGAGGCGCTGCTTCATACCTCTCGAAAGCCCGTCCACGAAAAGTCCTCTTTATCTTCCAGCCGCACCTGTTCCAGAAGCGTATGGCAGCGCGTCCGCGCCTGCAGCCCCGTAATTCCGTAGCAGGATGCAAAAAATTCCATATATTCCGATACTTTCAGGTTATCATATACTCCGAAGAAATCCGGCACATAGCCGATCCGCCGCCGGAGTTCTTTTCCGTCTGAGTAAACATCCAGTCCGCCGATCTCCACCTCGCCCTCATCGGGAACGAGGAGTCCCGCAAGAATCTTGAGCGTCGTCGTCTTGCCTGCCCCATTGGGACCCACGAATCCAAAGAGTTCCCCGTCCGCGACCTCCAGATTCAGCCCATCCAGCGCTTGAAAATTGCCATATCGTTTTCTGAGGTTTTTAATCGTCAGCATCACTCTCTCCTCCCTACGACATAGATTCTTGGAAGCTGGCTTTCCCAGCCATACTCTCCCGTCTGTTCCGGCACATATTTGACGGTCAATGTGTTCGACGGAGACAGGTACGGCGAAAGCTCCTCCGCCGAATACTCTGATTTCAGCTCGATCCGGTCATTGCGCCCGGTCTCATAGTTATAGAAATACATGCTTCCGGAGAAGGATATACGGATAGAGCGGATTTTCCGAAAATCGCGGTGATAGAGTCTCAAACGTAAGCTTTTCAATGACAAGGTCACTTCCCAGCGAATATTCGACCGTCGCAGCCTCCGCTGTTTCCCCGCTATACATTGTGTTGTACGCCGCCTCATAATTTCCGGCGAGCACCGTTGGATCTTCCTCAAGCGCCGAACGGTAAAGTTTTCCGTCTTTTTCACGGTTCAGCGGGATTGACTCGGTCACCATGCAAAATCCTTCCCGAAGTGTCCTCGCATCCGCCAGAAAATCTTCCTCTCCCTGGAGCTTCCGAGTTGAAAATGCCACCAGGCACGCCTCAGACGGATTGCGCCCCGCGCCGGAATCCAGATAAAAGCTCAAAAGTCTCGTCCGCTCCTGCGCCTTTAAATAGTCCGGATCCTCAATCTCCGCTTTCTCATACTGATCTGCCCCGGTCACCATCTGTGCTGCCGCATACGAATAGCTGACCGGATAATTGCGCTCTCCTTTCCATCCAGAGAAACCGTCTGCCCAGGCTCTAATCTTCCCAGCAGCACCGCTTTCCCATTGATGAGCAGAGCCGCATTCTCCAGCGGTTCCTCAAAACAGTTTTTTACCGTTCCCGACACCACGCCGTCAAAATAGGAAATATTTCCCTGAACGCCCATCGCGTCCGTTTTCTCCAGCTCACGACGCAGGGTAAACAGATTCGGTGAAAATGCGACCGTATCCCGCATTTTAATTTCGACCCGTTCCGGCTGATAAACAAAATTTGTATGATACTCTTCCTCACCGGTAAAGCGCACCGCCGAAACCGCATCGTAATAGTAACTGCGCGTCATCGGGCGCACCTCATAGCCCGGCTTTAAGATCACCGAATACGGCTTGTTATAAGGGCTTCGGATGTTCATATAAGTGGCTTCTTCCGCCTCTTCTCCCGAGGTATCCAGAATCGACGCATACGTCACAAACGGCTCCCGGAAGCGTGTCTTTACGCCCAGCGCATAAATAATGCCGGTAAACAAAAACGCCCCCAGTGTCACCGCCGGCAGATAATACCGGTAAATCCCTCGCTTTTTAAGTAGAAATAGATGCCCGGACCGATCAAAAGCAGATAGACCACCACGATCACCGTATATGCCGCAACCTTCGGAAGCCGCCCCGCATTGCCGGTGTTGACCAGGCCCTGTACGCTGAAATACGAGCCCGAATAACCGTAGTAATCCTCCTGTGCCAGCTCGTCCACGGTATCACTTCCCAGCACCAGCGTATACAGCTTTTCAAATGAGGATGGATTGGTCAGACACAAATCGCTGATCGCATCCATCGAAAAGGCAGCTGCCACGATCCGCCCCCGTTTGCAGTTCGTATGGGATAACAGCGGGAACACTTCCCCCGCCAGCAGAGTGCTGCCGTTCTTCAGGTTCACATCGACGCATTCTGCCTGGATCTCCCCCGTCTGCTCGCCCGGTGCCGTCTCCCGCCCAGACTAACCGGAACGGTTACCGCATCCAGATACGGCGGCTCCAGCACCTTCTCTGCAAACCTGCCATAATTTCTCGCACAATCCACACCGCCGCCAAAGAGGATCGTACCGCCGTCTTCCACCCAGCGCCGCAGCGCCTCATACTGGACATCGCTGAGCGAATCCAGGTCAAATCCAGACACAATTACCAGATCCAGCGGATCGTAACCCAGCCGGTCATCCGGTGCCCGCTCGGCATCCAGAAAACCGCCCTCGTCCGAAGCGTCCCATATCGGATGCCCGCGCCGTCCAAATAAGAAAGTGCCTCCGGCGTATCCGTCAAAATTCCGATATAACTCTCCGCAACGTCCTCCTCAGAACCAAGTTTCAGACGTTTCCGGATGACCGTTTTCCCGTTTACATCCTGTACCGATACAAACATCTGATCCGCCCGCACACCCAGCGGGATATAATATTCTTGTTCAAACTTCTCCCGCTACCAACGATAACGGATAGGAATACTGGTACGCCTCAGACTGGACTGCGCGGTCAGAAACTCCAGCGTTCCCTCAAACGGCGCTGTATCATTATTCAGAAGGACCGTTACCCGAAGGTAACGGTCACTCTTTGCCGTATTGTCAAATCCATAGGAAACATCCATCGACAGCGGCGCATCTGCTTCCTTTGAGGCATATGCGTACCCTGCAGGAAGGCAGAATAGTGCCATCCATCCGATCAATATCAAAAAGAACTGTATTCCCCTCTTTTCTGCATCCTTTCTCTCCTATCTGTAACTGTTCACGCATACGTGCCCAGTAACGGAATTTGCCGTGGCTTCGCATTAAATACGGCAAATTCCTGCTGCCATGTTTTCTTACGGCACTTTCGGTTCCAAAAGTGCCTACCTAGAACAGTAACCAAAAATCCATTAAAATGTCTATTAGATTCTTTCCCATACTCGCCTTTACGGCATCTGGAAATTTTCCCTGTTGATGTCAAAATTCGTCCGCAGGCGCACCGTACACACCGTTCCATTCAGGATCGCTCGTTACCTGAATCGTGCCGCCGTGCATATCGACGATATTTTGGCGATCGCCAGACCTAACCCTGTGCCGCCCGTGTTGGTCGATCGCGACTGTTCCACGCGGTAGAATTTATTAAATAAAGAGGCAGCTCGTCCGCCGGAATCACGTAGCCGTAGTTCGTCACCGAGACGGTCACGACCTCTTCCTCCGCATGAATCTGCACCAGCACCCGTTTTCCGTCCGCACCGTATTTGATCGCGTTATTGATCAGGTTGTCAAAGAGGCGCGCCAGAAGATTTCCGTCTGCCGTGATAACCTTGCCCGGGACATTGCTCTGCAGCTCGTAGGAGAGGTTTTTGTCCTTGAAGCTCGGATAAAATTCCTCCAACAGCTGGCTGAGCAGTTTGACAATGTCCACCTTCGACACGTGCATTGCCACTTTTCCATAATTCATTTGTAAAACCAAACAAATCTTCGATCAGTTTTTCCAGACGTTTCGATTTTGCATAGGCAATATCAATATATTTTTTCTGCATTTCTGCAGGAATCTCCACCTTGCCGGACAGAAGTTCAAGATAGCCGATGATCGAGGTCAGCGGTGTCCGCAGATCGTGATTGCCACATTGGTAATCAGCTCGTTCTTCGTGCGCTCCGCCTCGCGCTCCTTGTCCATCAGATTCCGGATATCCCCGACCATCTTATTTAAATTGACCGCCATCGCCGTAAACTCGTCGTCGCCCCGCACCTCGATCGCCGTATTCAAATCGCCCTCGGAAATATTCTGAATCGCGGACGAGATCCGGCTGATATAGCGCATGGACCGCTCCTGGAGGGCAAAAAAAGTGACTGAGAAGATCGCGATGCCCGACAGAAGATAAACAAATGCCATCAGTGTCTCTGTCTCCGTCAGGCGCAGGAAAAAAGAATCCCGGTACCGCGTCTCCCGCAGATAGCTGCTGATCATCGAAACATTGGCAATCAGAAACACCTCCACCAGGCATGCCACCACGGTGCTGTAAACGATGTTCATGACCATCCGTGTCCGGAATCGGCGACTCATATCTTTTTTATTTTTCAATTTTGTATCCTACCCCCCAGACCGTTGTAATGATCTTGTTCTGTCGGGTGTCCTCCTTCATCTTGCCGCGAAGCCGTCTGATATGTACCATAACTGTGTTATTTGCCTCGTAGACTTTCTCATTCCACACCTTCTCAAAGATTTCATCGGTGCTGAAGACCCGCCCCGGATTGGATGCCAGTAGATACAGAATGTCAAATTCGATCGGCGTCAGCTTGATCTCCTCGCCGTACACCGTCACTTTATGATTATCTTTGTTGATCGTGAGTCCCTTGATCGAGATCTCATTTTAACCTGGTTTCCTGCACCGCTCTGCGGATTTAACTGCGTGTAGCGGCGAAGCTGTGATTTGACGCGCGCCGTCAGCTCCAGCGGGTTAAATGGTTTCGTCACGTAATCATCCGCGCCGGTTCCCAGTCCCAGAATCTTATCCAGATCCGCTGAGCGCGCGCTCAGCAATCGGGATATTGTTCGTCTCCCGGATTTTGCGGCACATCTCCAGACCATCCATCCCCGGCATCATGATATCGAGAAGCACCAGATGAATCGTCTCCTTCTCCAGAATCTCCAATCCCTCTAACGCATTGGATGCCTTATATACTTTATAACCATCACTGACCAGATAAATCTCCACCAGATCGGCAATCTCTTTCTCATCATCCACCACCAGAACGTGTATTTCAGACATAAAAAAACCTCCCTCATATGTAATGCAGGTTCCCGGTATCTCTATGCGAAATACCAGACGAATATACCTGTTTCCAGTTTACCATATGGGGAGGATTTATGCTTTAAAAATTTATTACATTTTGGAGAATTTTGCTTATCTGCGAACTGCAATTTCTTTATTGTTCCAGCGGAATAAACACCCTCATCGCCGCCGGATCCTGCTTTTTTCCAGCTTCCTTCGCCGCCTGCACTGCCTCCGCACAGAAGGTATCCTGCGCGCAGACCGGCTCTTTGCCGCGGCGGTTGCGTTTAGCGTAGGTTCCGTCCGGTCTCAGGTACTGCGCCTTGACATTGTCGGCAAGCTGTACCTCTAAGATGTGACAGATGCGTGCTTTCAGCTTCTCATCCTCAACCGGGAAGAGAATCTCCACACGACGGTCGAGGTTTCGCGGCATCCAGTCGGCACTTCCCATGAAAATCTGCGGTTCACCGTCGTTCTCGAAGTAGAAAATACGGCTGTGTTCAAGGAAATTTCCAACGATCGAGCAGACCGTTATATTCTCGCTTAATCCCGGAATCCCGGCGCGCAGACAGCAGATGCCGCGGACGATGAGTTGTATTTTTCCCCGCATTGGACGCCTCGTAAAGACTCGCAATGATCTCACGGTCGCACAGGGAGTTCATCTTTGCCACGATCCGCGCTGGAATACCTTCGCGGGCGTTGCGCGTTTCCCGCTGGATCAGGCGCAGAAAACGTCCGCGCAGCCACAGCGGCGCCAGCGACAGCTTGTTCCAGCCAAGCGGCTCGAATAACCCGACAGCATGTTAAAGACTGCAGTCGCATCCTCACCGATCAGCGGATCACAGGTTAAAAGACCGCAGTCGGTGTAGAGTTTTGCCGTCGAATCGTTGTAATTTCCAGTTCCCAGATGGACGTAGCGGCGGATGCCCTCTTCCTCGCGGCGCACCACCAGTGTGATCTTACTGTGTGTTTTCAGTCCCAGAAGACCGTAGATAACGTGGCAGCCGGCTTTTTCCAGCATCTTCGCCCAGAGAATATTGTTTTCCTCGTCAAAACGGGCTTTCAGCTCAACCAGAACCGACACCTGTTTTCCATTGTCCGCCGCTTCGGCGAGCGCCGCGATAATCGGGGAGTTGCCGCTGACACGATAGAGTGTCTGCTTGATTGCCAGCACCTCCGGGTCGCGGGCAGCTTTCTTGATAAAATTGACGACCGGCTCAAAGGTCTCAAACGGGTGGGTCAGCAATATATCGCCTTCGCGGATATTGGCAAAAATGTCATCCTCATTCATCAGCGCCGGAACCGGCTGCGGCGTGTACGGCGGTGTCTTAAATTCATCAAAGCCCGGCAGACCGAACACCTTCATGAGGACGGTCAGATCAAGTGGCCCGTCAATCTCATAGATCGCGTGCCCGCCAACGTGCAGCTCCTTTTTGAGGATGTCTAAGAGGCGCTTGTCCGCCTTTTTCTCGATATCCAGGCGGATGACCTCGCCCCACTGGCGTTTCTTGAGCTTCTGCTCGATCTCCTTGAGCAGATCCTCCGCCTCATCCTCGTCGATGCTCAGATCGGCATTTCGCATGACACGGAACGGATGACAGCTGATAATATCATAATTTAAGAACAATTTGTCGATGTTCCGCTCGATGACTTCTTCCAGATAAATGATAGATTTGCCCTCCTGGCACGGCAGCTCCACCACGCGTGGAAGCCCGCCCGGCACGCAGACCATCGCAAATTCCAGCTCGCCGTCTCCCTTTTTCTTGCGGACCAGCGCGGCGATATTTAACGATTTATTGTGAATAAGCGGGAACGGGCGGGAGGAATCAACCGCCATCGGCGTGAGGACCGGGTAGACCGATTCCTCAAAATACCGATCAACGTACACCGCTTCTTCCTTCGTAAGCTTCTCATGCTCGGTGACCACGCGCAGACCGTGCTGTTTTAAGAGCGGCAGGAGCATCCGGTTGTAGGTCCGGTACTGATTCTCGACCAGCTCATGCGTTTTTCCATCGATCGCATCCAGCTGTTCCTGTGCCGTCATACCCGCAATATCCCGCTTCGTATAATTGGCGTGAACCATGTCCTTGAGAGATGCCACGCGGACCATGAAAAACTCATCCAGGTTCGACGCCGTGATGCTTAAAAATTTCAGGCGTTCAAACAGTGGGGTCGTCTTATCGCGCGCCTCACCCAGAATCCGGTAGTTAAATTCCAGCCAGCTCAGTTCACGGTTTACATAATTTTCAGGTTCTCCGTATTTCAACACTGCATCCGACATCCTTATACCCCTCTTTTCTGCCTGAGTACAGGCCGTATTCCAAAGACTTCCTCAAAGAAATCTGCCTTCTGGTCAAATGAATACTGCTCCAGCACGATACTCTCCGGACAGTCCGTCGTAATCACCAGACTGCCGTTCCGCACAGCGATGCGGCTGTCGCTCAGCTTCTGGCGGTGGCTGCGGTCCATCGAATTGGCCAGACGCAAAATTGCCGTCAGCTTCGCAATCAGGATCGTCAGCTCTCTCCGGGAGGTTCCAAGCCCCGCATACTGGGACAGATCCGACTCCAGGATGACCTCATCGTAGGCATATTCCTGAATGTTGTAGCGCACGATATTGGCTACAACCTCGCGCTCCAGATGGGAAATTCCGATGATCTCCGTATCCATGATGATCTGGTACGAGCTTTCCGAACCGCGCGTGATGCTGACAAACTTGCCGCAGTCATGCAGGGTCGCTGCGATCTTTAAAAGCAGGCGTTCCCGCGCTCCCAGACCATGGTATTTTTCGTTGCATCAATGATCATCTCCGCCGACCGCTCTACCTCGCACATGTGCGCCGTGGCAGCGGTAGCGCTTCGCCATCTGGCGCGCCGTTGAGAGAATATCTGCCTCAAAATCATGATGGAAGCGGACCAGACGGTTTTCCTGTGCGTACTCTGCCGCGATACCATCGCAGAGTGTCGTCCCCGGTGCCCAGATATAGGAAGCACCCGTCATGTCTAATACCTTCCGGTAGAGAATCGCACTTGGAATCAGCACTTCTGCGTAATCCTGCGGCAGCTCATAGCGCTCCTGAATCTCCTCCGAGGACATTCCAATCAGCTTCTCGCAGAACACGCCAAATTCCTTTGCCGTGAACCGCGCCCCGCCTTTTTCATGCATGCCGAGGCTGATCATATAGTTCATTGTCTCGCCGGTCGCAATCAGCGTCTCGATCTGATGCTATTTTAAAAATATCTTCCGGAATGTGTATAATTCATTTTCTACCAGCTCGTCGATGATCGCCGGGATCTTCCGGTAATCGACGCGCCAGTGTGCTGACATTTCGCTTAAGCGCAGCACGCCGAGCAGAAGGTTCTGCGTCGATACCAGTACCTCCTCATCAAAGAGGGAGATCTGGGTGCTTCCGAATCCGACATCCATCAGCGCCGCGCCGTTTTTCACGGTGCGCTGGAATTCTTCCTCCCTGGCTGCAACAGCTTTATAACTCTTAAAACGCAGCTCCGAGTTGTTCATCGTGCGGACCCGGAGTCCGGTACGCACCAGAATCCGGTCCAGTACCATCTGGCTGTTCCGCGCCTCCCGAAGCGCACTGCTCGCAAATGCCCGGTAATCCGATACCCGGTATGTTTTCATCACTTCCCGGAACTTATTCAGGACCTCGCACATTTCCTCCACGATCTCGTGGCTCAAACGTCCGTCATTGTACGTGTCTTTGCCAAGCGCCAGCGCATGGCGCACATGATCAATCTCGCGGATTCCGGCGGAAGCAGAAATCTCGAAAATTCCCAGCTCCAGTTCGAAGGAACCCACATCAATAGCGGCAAAGGTTTTAACGGTCATATTACTTGATCTCTCCTTTCAGCTTGCTGCGTAAGTTTGCAATAAACTGGGTGGCAGTACGTCCGGACAGCCCGCCGTGGCTTAACTCCCACTTGTTGGCTTCCAGAAGCAGATCTGCCTCCGGCATATGGATGTGGTATTTGTCTGCCAGTACGCGGACGATGTTCTGGAACTCTTTCTTGTCCGGTGAGCCGTAGTAGATCGTGACGCCAAAACGCGCAACCAGAGACAGTTTTTCCTGCACCGTATCGTTGGAGTGCAGATCGTCGTCCAGCTCGCGCTTATCGCTGAATTTCTCGCGGATTAAGTGACGGCGGTTCGATGTCGCATAAATCAGGACATTCTGCGGCTTAATGCCGAGACCACCCTCAATGATTGCTTTTCAGGTATTTATATTCGATTTCAAATTCCTCAAAGGAAAGATCATCCATATAAATGATAAATTTGTAGTTACGGTCTTTGATCTGCTCCAGGACATCTGACAGTCCGCGGAACTGATGC
>SCPO01000512.1_pt1 | contig 13570 bp, 15 predicted proteins | sample 6106821 | NCBI WGS metagenome assembly SCPO01 (sample SAMN10720448, study PRJNA508395) | human gut metagenome | isolation source: Participant 2 stool, 0 month | host: Homo sapiens | collected 2017 | reverse complement strand
TTGGCCATGCTGATCTCAGGAATGCTGATTGCCGGAACCACGCCCCAGGAAATTTGGCTTTTCCCCATATTGACTTGTCACGATTCTGCGGCTCATCGGTGTACCGCTTTTGACAATTTTACTTCTTAAATTCAGCGGCCTTGCTTCTTTTGCTGAGAATGGTTCACAAATTCTGCTTGTCACCCTGTTAGCCACAATCACCCCATCCGCCTCCACAATCACGCAGATGGCTCAGGTATATGGAAAAGATGCCCGCTATGCTGGTGCCATTAACGTAATTACCACTCTGCTTTGTATGATAACCATGCCAATCATGGTTTATCTCTATCAATTATAACTTTATTCTTCACGACAAAAGAGAGGTTATTTGCAAAACAGCCAATAACCTCTCTTCATAAAACTCAAAATGCATCTTTCATTCTGCTGCGGGATGGGAGTCATCCCACATCTAATATCTTATTATCCTATCTCTGATATTCCTTTACTGCGGTCTCGTAAAGATTGTTTCCTTTGGAATCAATTACCACGATCATAGGCATATTTTCTACCGTCAATTTTCGGATCGCCTCTGTTCCCAGATCATCGTATGCAATCACTTCCGATTCCTTAATGCACTTTGAAAGAATCGCTCCGGCTCCGCCCACTGCCGCAAAATAAACGGCACCATTGCGAACGATGGCATCGATGACTGCCTGGCTTCTCTTTCCTTTTCCGATCATGGCTCCCATGCCGAGATCCAGAAGTCTTGGAGTATATTTATCCATGCGGCTGGCCGTTGTCGGACCTGCAGAACCAATCGGACGTCCCTCTCTGGCCGGTGACGGACCCATATAATAAATTACATTATCTTTCAGATCAAGGGGAAGTTCTCTTCCTTCATCCAGTGTCTCTATCATGCGCTTATGAGCTGCATCACGTGCCGTATAGATGGTTCCGCTTATATATACATAATCACCTGCATGCAGGCTTTTTAATGTCTCCCTGTCAATTGGAGCTGTGATTGTTCTATCCATATTTTCCTCCAAATCTATCTTATGTGCTCTCGGTATCTTTTTGTGCAGGAAAGACTCCGAGAGTACATTTTTCATACTATCAAATGATGTTAGGGTCACAAGAGATTTTTCCCCTTTTGATACCGGATTGCTATGTGCTTCGCACTTTCGCAATCCTAAAAATATTCATCAAATCACTCTGTGCGCATGACGGTTTACATGACAGCAGATATTGATTCCTACCGGAAGCCCTGCAATATGTGTCGGGTAGGTTTCAATATTGACAGCCAGGGCGGTTGTCCGTCCGCCTAAACCGCCAGGACCGATTCCAAGGTTATTGATCTTTTCAAGCATTTCTTTTTCCAGATCACGCACATACTCAACCGGTGATTCCTCTTCCAGATTTCTGGTCAGCGCGTGCTTCGCCATCTCTGCACATTTTTCAAAGGTTCCCCCGATTCCTACTCCAACTACCATCGGAGGACAGGCATTCGGTCCCGCATCCCGCACCGCTGTCAGAATAGCATCCTTGACTCCTTCAATTCCATCTGCCGGTTTCAGCATGAATATACGGCTCATATTTTCACTTCCAAATCCCTTCGGAGCCACCGTGATCTCTACCTGCTCACCCTCTACGATCTCATAATGAATGATAGCCGGTGTGTTATCCTTCGTATTCTCACGGTAAATCGGATCCTTACCACGGATTTACGGAGATATCCGTCTACATATCCCTGGCGCACGCCCTCATTGATAGCATCAGTCAGAGAACCGCCGATCAGATGTACATCTTGTCCCACCTTGATAAACACAACTGCCATTCCGGTATCCTGGCAAATCGGAATCATCTCCTCACCAGCGATACATAAGTTTTCTTCCAGCTGGCCTAAAATCTGACGTCCCAATGGAGATTCTTCACTCGCTGCCGCCTCATCAAACACCTTTTTCATATCCGGTGACAGAAAATGGTTGGCCTCAATGCACATTTCTTTGATATTCTGTGTAATGGTTTCAACATTGATTCTTCTCATTTGAAAACTACCCTTCTTCCATGAAATTTTTATCTGCCCCTGCTGACAGAACCGCATCTCTTAATCATTAATGACTCTTATATCATCATAATAGAAATTAAATAATCTTGCAATCATTTCTGAATAGATGTAATAAAAATACCCCCTGAATAGATTTTGATCTCATGCGCAGTGATTGTGATAGGAATATGCCAGCTTTGCTGACCTGAATCACGCGCCAAGTCTCACGGACGTTCGACTTGAATTTATTTCTATCTATTCAGGAGGTATTATATTGTTACAGTTCAGCCATGACATCTTCTTGTTTCCATATTCATTCAAACCAGCGCATGGCTGAACTGTAACATCATATTATCTTGAAATTTCTCTTGTCACGTGTTTTAACCACTCTTTTTCTTCGTCATTCATGTACGGAGAAATGGTTTCGTATACGTCTTTATGGTATGTATTTAAACGCTCGATATCCGCGTCATCCATGAAACGTATATCCAGTGCCTCTAAGTCAATCGGCGCCTTGGTCAGGAATTCGAACTTCAGGAACTGTCCGTACTCATTCTTCTCATCCTCGACACATAAGATCAGGTTCTCTGTTCTGGTTCCGAAATCGCCAGCAAAGTACAGACCCGGCTCATCGGAGCAGATCATGCCCGGCTCGATCACAGCGCTGTCCTGACGCTCCGGAACAACTTTCCAGCGCAGTCCGTTCGGTCTCTCATGTACGTTAGAAAGATATCCAACACCATGTCCGGTACCATGTGCAAAATCAAGACCACGTTTCCAGAATGCTTCACGGATGGTGTAGTCTAAGTTGATTCCCCGGCAGCCGTGAAGGAACTTCATGGTTGATACCTTCAGCATAGCGGCTGCTACGATTGTGTAGTACTCTTTTTCCTTCTCGGTCGAGGTCCTAACGCATAGGTTCTTGTGATATCAGTAGTTCCCTCTAAATACTGTCCACCGGAATCTACCAGCAGAAGACCTTCCGGTTTTAATTTCTTGCATACCTCATCGCTTGGATGATAATGGCACATTGCTGCATTTTCCTTGTAAGCTGCAATGGTTACGAAACTTGGCTCGATATAGTTGCCCTGCTCTGCTCGCAGTTCTTCAATTTTATGAGCCGCTGTCATCTCTGTCATATCGCAGGTTCCGATGGTATGCTTCAGCCAGTACATAAACTTGGTAACAGCTATACCATCTTTTAAATGGGCCTTACGCATATTTTCGATCTCGGTCGCATTCTTAACAGCCTTCATGGTCGCACATGGATTCATCTCGTCTATGATGCGGCAGGAAGCATCAATGCTCTCGCATACAGCAAAGCTTGCTTTCTTGCGTTCCAGAAGAATCTTCTCATTCTTCAGGGCTGCCACATCCTGTAAGAATTCCGCATACTCTTTTACCTGAACCTTTGCCTCAGCTAAAGCCGCACAAACTGCTTTTCCCATCTTAGTATCTTCTTTGATAGCTTCTTTCTGTACGTATAAATAGGCTTCATCCTGTGTAATAAGTGCATAGGACAGAAATACCGGGTTATTTACAATATCGTTTCCACGAAGGTTGAATAACCATGCGATTTCATCCAGAGCCGTCATCAGATGAATCTGTGCTTTATTTTTCTTCATGGCATCACGAAGATCTGAAAGTTTCTCTACGGTACTCTTTCCGGCATATTTTACATCCAGGCTCCAGATAGGCTCACAGGACATAGCCGGACGGGAAGTCCAGATCTCACCTACCAGATCCTTGCTGCAGTTGATTGTTACATTTTTTTCCTGCAGTAAGTTCTGAAGACCATATCCCAGCTCAGAGTTTACAACACGGCCATCAAATCCAAGGCATCCATCAACCGGAAGCTCCTCCTCTAAAAACTCGTCCAGAGTCGGGAATTCAGGTTCACCCATGCGGTATAATTTGATCTCACTGCCTGAAAGCTGCTCTTCTGCCTGTACAAAGTATCTTCCGTCTGTCCAGAGTCCGGCTTTGTCCATAGTGATAACAGCCGTTCCAGCGGTTCCGTTGAAACCGGTCAGGAAGTGACGGCATTTAAAGAATTCGCCTACATACTCAGATTCATGAAAATCCGCAGTCGGAACCAGGTATGCATCGATTCCCAGTTCTTTCATGCGATCTCTTAATTGTCCAATTTTTATATTTGTCTGGTTCATTATTTCCTCCTTCATGCAATTTTTTAAAAATATACTCCTGGAATGTCTATGCATTCCGCATAAAACATTCCCAGAGTACATCTTAATTCTAGTTATTTAAATTATCGTAACGCTTCAGCCCCATTAGCCAAGAAACATTCCAACGCCCGGTCCTAACGGAAGGTTAAGTACGATCCATAATACTAACAGGATACTCCATCCAATCAGGAAGCAGATACTGTACGGAAGCATGGTGGAAACCAGTGTTCCGATACCAGCCTCTTTATTATATTTCTTCATGAATACGATAATCATTGCGAAATAGGACATCATCGGAGTGATAACGTTTGTACAGGAGTCACCGATACGGTAAGCAACCTGAGCGAACTCCGGTGTGTAACCTAACAGCATGAACATCGGTACGAATACAGGCGCGATCAGAGCCCATTTTGCAGATGCAGAACCCATGAACAGGTTGATGAAGGCTGCAAAGAGAACGAATAAGATCATGGTCGGATAGTTCCGATACCGGAGTTTCTGAAGAACTCAGCTCCCTTTAATGCAAGGATCGTTCCTAATTTAGTATAACCAAAGAAGTTAATAAACTGTGCTGCCACAAAGGTCAAAGCGATGTAGGAGCTCATGGTTCCCATGGCACGTCCCATAGCGTTGCAGACATCCTTCTCTCCGTGATATACACCAGTCATATGACCATATACAACAGACGGTACGAAGAAAAGTACAGTGATAATCGGGATGATACCCTCCATAAACGGAGAGTTTCCTAACAGTGTTCCGTCCTCAGGTCTCATAACAGAGTTAGCCGGGAGACAGAAAGCTACCAGAACCAGAATCATAACCAGTAAGGTTAAACCAGCTACTTTCAGAGCTTTTCTTTCCTGGTCGTTTAATTTATACTCAGAGCTTGTTTCATTCTCTTCCCCATTGCCGTGATACTCACCAAAACGCGGTGCAACGACTTTCTCAGTGATGATAGTACCTAAGATTGTGATCAAGAAGGTAGATACCATCATGAAGTACCAGTTTCCGGTCGGCTCAACTACATAAGTCGGGTCTACCATCTTTACAGCCTCGTTGGTAATACCGCAAAGAAGCGGATCCAGTACCGATTAATAAGTTTGCAGAGAAACCACCGGATACACCTGCAAATGCTGCAGCCATACCAACTACCGGATGACGATTGTATGCCATAAACATCAGTGCTGCGATCGGAATCAGAACGATGTATCCAACTGCATCGGCCAGGTTGGACATAACGCCTAAGAATACGATCATCGGAGTAATTAACTTAGCCGGAGTAACCTCTACAGCAGACTTTAATGCGCCTCCGATTAAACCACTGTCCTCCAGAAGTCCGATACCAAACATAGCTACCAGGACAACTCCCAAAGGAGCGAATCCTGTAAAGTTAGTGATTGCATGTGTCAGCATGTACACAAGCCCCTCACCATTCAAAAGGCTGACAGCCTGAACCGTCTGAGTCTCTACGACTCCCTTAGAACGGTTAACCAGTTCACCTGTTGCCGAAACTCCAGCCATCTCACAGACAGCAGAAAGAACGATAACAAAGAGAACTAAAATTGCAAAAATAGAAATCGGATGCGGAAGTTTATTTCCAACTTTCTCAATTCCGTTCAGCCAGCGGTTTAATAACGAAGGCTTATCTTTTGCTTGTTCGTTTGCTTTTCCCATTTTTTCCTCCATTCCTAACTTATACGTATAAGTGAATTTTGTATTGTTAGAATATCACAAAAGGATCGGCATTTCAATTGTTTTTTTAGCAATATTAAATTATTGTGTATTTTAGTGAATTTCTATAGACATTTTTAGAGAAATTTAATAAACTGTAAAAGTGTTATAAGGAGTCTACAAAATTATGAAAAAAAATGTTACTGCAAAAGACATCGCAAAACTTTGCGGAGTCTCTCAGGCGACTGTATCTTATGTGATCAATAATCGCCAGAATCAGAAGATCAGTGAGGAAACCAGACGCAAGGTTTTAGATGCCGTTGAAGCACTTCACTACTATCCCAATGCTTCCGCCAAAAGCATGCGGACCAAAAACTGTACATCCATCGGAATTGTATGTGCAAAGGATTACAGCCGCCAGGCTTTCTTAAATGCTTTTACCGGAATCAGCCAGTACCTGTCCCAGATCGACTATACCATCACGATTTTCAATGAAATGGATGATACAGATTCTTCTCCGGATTATGTCAAAAGCTATTATTCCAACGTGATCGATGGACTCATTTTATTTCCAACGATGATCACGCTGCTTTTACAAAACCGGCCGATGAAAATCATATTCCCTATGTGGTTATCTGTATGGACGGGGTTTTCTCAAAAAAAACACCGTTCCCCCATGCATTTGAATATGCCCTGCAGGAATGTGCCTCCTTCTGTCTGGAAAAGGGAATCCGCGAAGTGCGGTATTTTTCCATCAGCAATGACGGTCTTTTAGTTAATAATAAATATCCGCTTTTTGAATCTCTGCTTCGCCGGACGGCACCGAACTGCCATCTGGAGCATGTGATCTGCCCTATCAAGGATCGTGATCTGATTCATTTGCAGCAATTTTTAGCTAAATACATGGAAAACCGCAGTTTTGATCTTGCCATTTCTCAAAACTACGACATTGGACTGCTGCTGCAGCGTGAAATATTAAAAACAGGCTTTTCCATCCCCAGAGAATTCGCCATATCTTCCTGAATGAAGTAAACTTTTACGAAATGGATTATCCATCCATCAGCGGTATTGATATTCCTTACGATCAAATGGGCGAGTATGCTGCCAAACTTCTTCTTGCTATGATCGAAAACCGTGAATCTGAATTTACCTACCAGGAATTCAAGTGCCGCCTCATTCAGAGAGAAACGACGCTGTGACGCTGTTAAAATACTGCGCCTCATAAAGATCAAAAAGAGAACACCCGCTAATTCCAGTTTATGAATTGCCGGATGTTCTCTTTTTTATGATTTTCTTTGTTACTGTTCACGCATACGTGCCCAGTAACGGAATTTGCCGTGGCTTCGCATTTAAATACGGCAAATTCCTGTTGCCACTACGTTTTCTTACGGCACTTTCGGTTCCAAAAGTGCCTACCCGTGTACAGTAACTTTTCTTTTCAAAGATCAAGGATATCTGATCTTTTTTACTTTTTATTGGTTACAGTTCAGCCATGACATCTGCTGTATTCTCAGATTCGGTTTCTTCTCCGTCCTGTTCCTCCAGAAATTCGTCTTCTTCATCCTCATCCTTGTCGCTCTCCCGCACCTTGGCGATGCTTGCAACTGCTATGCCGGATTCAGCATCAATACTCATCAGCTTCACACCGGAGGTATTGCGTCCGATAATCGAGATGTCGCTGACTGCCATCTTGATGATAATGCCTTCATTGGTAATCAGCATGATCTTGCGCTCATTATCTACCAGCTTTGCACCCACCAAATCACCGGTTTTGTCGATGATCTTATAGCAGCGCACGCCCTTGCCGCCTCGGTTCTGGGCTGTAAATTCATCAATCGGAGTGCGTTTTCCATAACCATTTTCCGATACTACCAGCAGGCATTCTCCTGGCTGGCCATATGCATACCGATGACTTCATCGCCTTCGTCAAACTTCATGCCGATAACCCCATGGAAACACGGCCTGTCACGCGGACATCGGTCTCATGGAATCGGATACACATACCTTTCTTTGTGATCAGGAAAATATCTTCGGTATTATCGGTAGCCTTAACTTCGATCAATTCATCGTCATCACGAAGTACAATCGCCTGAAGACCGTTCTTGCGGACATTGCTGTATTCCTTCATCGGAGTCTTCTTAACCATACCATTGCGGGTTGCCATGAAGAGATATTTCTCATCATCGATCTCCTTCATAGGAACGATGGATGTGATCTTCTCGCCTGGCATCAGCGGAAGCAGATTCACGATGGCAGTACCTCTGGCAGTGCGTCCTGCCTCCGGAATCTCGTATCCCTTCAGACGGTATACGCGTCCCTTGTTGGTAAAGAACATCACATAATGATGGGTTGTGGTCATCAGCAGATCTTCGATATAATCGTCCTCGATGGTCTGCATTCCCTTGATTCCCTTGCCGCCGCGGTTTTGACTCTTGAAATTATCGCTGGACATTCTCTTAATATAGCCAAAATTGGTCATGGTCACAACGATATCGTCATCCGGGATCAAATCCTCCGCAGACATATCGTATTCATCATATCCGATGGCGGTACGGCGGTCATCTCCGTATTTATCAGCGATGAGGAGATCTCCTCCTTGATAACACCCAGAAGTTTCTTCTCATCTGCCAGAATCGCTTTCAACTCTGCAATCTTTGCCTCCAGTTCTTTATATTCATTCTCAAGCTTCTCCCGTTCCAGACCGGTCAGAGCACGCAGACGCATATCTACGATAGCCTGTGCCTGTGCATCCGAAAGATCAAAACGCTCCATTAACTGAGCTTTCGCCGCCTGAACATTGGCAGAACCGCGGATGATCTTAATAACCTCATCGATATGATCCAGTGCCTTTAAAAGACCTTCCAAAATATGGGCTCTCTCTTCTGCCTTGTTCAGATCATATTTGGTTCTTCTGGTTACCACATCCTCCTGGTGCTTTAAGTAATATTCCAGGATCTGCTGCAGATTTAAGATACGCGGCTCATTATTAACCAGCGCCAGCATAATCACACCAAAGGTGTCCTGCAACTGTGTATGCTTCAGCAGACGGTTCATGATGACATTGGCATTCACATCACGGCGCAGTTCAATGCAGATCCGAAGTCCCTCACGGTTGGATTCATCACGCAGATCCGTGATTCCATCAAGCTTTTTATCCTTTACAAGCTCTGCGATCTTTTCGATCAAACGAGCCTTATTCACTGCATAAGGAAGCTCTGTCACGATGATACGGCTCTTGCCATTTGCCATGGCCTCGATATTGTATACAGCCCGTACACGGATCTTGCCGCGTCCGGTTCTGTACGCTTCTTCGATGCCCGCTTTTCCAAGGATGGTTGCTCCTGTCGGGAAATCAGGTCCCTTTACGATCTCCATCAGTTCTTCGATGGTAGTCGGGCGGTCTTCCTCCACCCGGTTGTCTATGATCTTGACAACGGCAGCAATTACCTCGCGCAGATTGTGCGGCGGGATGTTCGTTGCCATACCGACTGCGATACCGGTGCCGCCATTTACCAGAATATTGGGAAAACGAGCCGGAAGAACCGTCGGTTCTTTCTCCGTCTCATCAAAGTTCGGCATGAAATCAACGGTATTCTTGCCAATATCCGCCAGCATCTCCATGGAAATACGGCTCAGTCTTGCCTCGGTGTATCGCATCGCTGCGGCGCCGTCGCCGTCCATGGAACCGAAGTTTCCATGTCCATCTACAAGCGGGTAACGGGTAGCCCATTTCTGAGCCATATTAACCAATGCGCCGTAAATGGAGCTGTCGCCGTGCGGGTGATATTTACCCATCGTATCACCGACGATACGCGCGCACTTACGGTGCGGCTTATCCGGACCGTTATTCAGCTCAACCATCGAATAAAGCACTCGTCTCTGCACCGGTTTCAAGCCGTCGCGCACGTCCGGGAGTGCCCGGGCGGCGATAACGCTCATCGCATAATCGATGTAAGACGTTTCCATTGTCTTTTTCAGATCAATGTCATGAATTTTGTCAAATATATTTGGTTCCATCTATACTCCTTTCGTCCTCAAAAGGATTTAAGTGACTTAAATTTAATTAAATATCCAGGTTCTTTACGTACTTCGCATTTGCCTCGATAAACTCACGGCGCGGCTCAACCTGATCACCCATCAGGGTAGCAAATGTCAGATCAACCTCCGAAGCAGTCTCACTGTCGATCTGTACACGGAGAAGAATTCGGCGCTCCGGATCCATGGTAGTCTCCCAAAGCTGTTCCGCGTCCATCTCGCCCAGACCTTTATAACGCTGGATCTTATTGTTGTTGTCACGGCCAATCTCAGTCAGAATCGAATTCAGCTCATCATCGCTGTATGCATACCGACACGCTTATTCTTCTCGATCTTATAAAGCGGCGGCTGTGCCAGATATACATGTCCTTCCCGGATCAGATCCGGCATAAAACGATATAAAAATGTCAGAAGCAGGGTGCTGATATGCGCACCATCCACATCGGCATCAGTCATGATAATGATCTTGTTGTAACGAAGTTTTGAAATATCAAAATCTTCATGAATACCGGTACCAAATGCCGTGATCATCGCACGGATCTCCGCATTGCCGTAAATCTCGATCCAGTCTTGCTTTTTCTACGTTTAAGATCTTGCCTCGAAGAGGCAGAATAGCCTGATTGATTTATTTCTAGCCTCTTTCGCAGAACCACCCGCGGAATCTCCCTCTACGATGTAGATCTCGCAGTTTTCCGGATTCTTGTCGGAACAGTCGGCTAATTTTCCTGGAAGCGCCATGCCGTCGAGCGCTGATTTACGTCTCGTCATCTCGCGCGCCTTGCGGGCTGCGTCGCGGGCTCTCTTGGCAAGAATTGATTTCTCACAGATGATCTTGGCAACCGCTGGATTCTGCTCCAGGAAATATGTCAGCTGCTCGCTCACGATCGCATCGACCGCCGCGCGGGCCTCGCTGTTGCCGAGTTTCTGCTTCGTCTGTCCCTCAAACTGCGGCTCCTCGATCTTAACACTGATGATCGCTGTAAGGCCCTCGCGGATATCCTCACCGCTGAGTGCCGGCTCATTTTCTTTCAGAAGCTTATTTTTCTTCGCATAATCGTTAAAAGTCTTCGTCAGCGCGCTCTTGAAACCAGCCAGATGGGTACCGCCCTCCGGTGTGTTGATATTGTTGACGAAGGTATAGATATTTTCCGTGTAGGAATCGTTATGCTGCATCGCCACCTCGACAAATACCTTGTCCTTGATGCCCTCGCAGTAGATAACCGGTTCATAGAGCTTCTCATTGCTCCGGTTTAAATAGCTGACAAATTCCTTGATCCCGCCCTCATAGTGGAAGGTCTTCTCATGCTTCACTTCTCTGTCATCCCGCAGGGTGATCTTTAAGTTTTTCGTCAGGAATGCCGTCTCACGCAGGCGTACTTTTAACGTATCATAGTCGTAGACCGTTTCCTCGAAAATCTCCTTATCCGGCAGGAATACGACCCGTGTGCCGTGCTTATCCGGAGCACACTCACCGACTACTTTCAGCGGATACATCGTTTTGCCGCGCTCATAGCGCTGTTTATATACCTTTCCATCGCGGCAGATCTCAACCTCCAGCCACTCCGACAGCGCGTTTACAACGGATGCACCTACGCCGTGCAGACCGCCGGATACCTTGTATCCCCCGCCGCCGAACTTGCCGCCCGCATGCAGGATCGTAAATACGACCTCAACCGCCGGAAGACCCGCCTTTTTCTGGATGTCAACCGGAATGCCACGACCGTCATCCTGTACCGTGATCGAATTGTCCGCATTGATCTGCACCTCAATGTGGCTGCAGTATCCAGCGAGCGCCTCGTCCACGGAGTTGTCTACTATCTCATACACCAGTGATGGAGGCCTCTTACAGATGTGCTGCCTATATACATACCAGGACGCTTTCTGACCGCCTCCAATCCCTCCAATATCTGTATTTGATCTGCACTGTATTCTGAACCCATAGTTCCTCCTTCACTTGCTGTTTTATGTCTGACTAGTTGTCTTGTTTGGACGTTCACAAGTGACCGTCCCGCTCACGACCCGAAAGGTCTTATCTATCTGGAAGCTGTGGCTGATAAAATCATCCAAGCCCGTACAGGTAATGATCGTCTGTATGTGGCGGATGCTGGCGAGCAGATGATCCTGCCGTTTTCCATCTAACTCCGACAAAACATCGTCGAGAAGCAGGATCGGATACTCCTTTTTGATCTTTTTAACCAGCTCAATCTCCGCCAGTTTGAGCGATAATGCCGCCGTCCTCTGCTGTCCCTGTGAACCGAAGCGCCGGATGTCAATTCCGTTGACATAGAAACTTAAGTCATCCCGGTGTGGTCCGACCAGCGTCGTCTTCTGCTTCCGGTCCGCCTCGCGGCTCTTTTGACTGCCGCTTCCAACTGATCTGCCTCCGTGTTCGGCTCATACTGGATGATGAGTTCTTCCTTTCCACCCGACAATTTCTGATGGATCGGACAGATCAATTCGTTTAATTCACCGATAAATTTTCGCCGGTACTGGCTTACCTCCCGCCCGTAGGAAGCAAGCTGCATATCCCATATATCCAGCATCTCCTCATACTCGGGATGGAAAAACAGCTCCTTTAAGAGCTTATTTCTCTGTATCACCACCCGGTTGTACTGCACCAGCGAATGGACGTAGAGCCGGTTTAACTGGCATAATTCCAGATCAATAAAACGGCGCCGATCCGCCGGTCCGATCTTGATGAGATTCAGATCTTCCGGCGAAAACACCACATTAACAATGCCGAAAAGCTCGCTCGCCCGCCGGATCGGAATCCCGTTGACCGCCACGCCCTTCGTCTTATTTTTCTTTAGATGCATGTCAATCCGGTACGGCATCGTCCTTGCGAAGCTGCATCTTGATGTGGGACTCGTCCTCTCCGAATTCGATGATCTCCCTGTCCTTGCTGCCGCGGTGGGACTTGGTCGTCGCACACACGTAGACCGCTTCAAGGATATTGGTTTTACCCTGCGCGTTGTCCCCGTAGAGAACATTCGTCCCCGGATCAAAATCCATATGTAATTCCCCGTAATTGCGGTAATTTTTGAGTTCGATCGATTCGATAAACATGAAACCATCCTTTATTTGGTGATTGTTACGGTCTCTCCGTCATACTCGACTTTGTCCCCGTCGTAAAGCTTTTTGTTTTTTTTTTTTCTCCACCGCGCCATTGACCTTCACAAGCCCGTCCTGAATCGCAAATTTAGCATCCACGCCGGACTCTACCAGACCAGCTGCCTTAAGCGCCTGACCCAGTTTTATAAATTCATCTCTCAGTTTTATCTCCATCTTATTTCAGATCCTTTCTGTCACTGTCTGCCTGCACCGCCTTGTCTAAAAATGGCAGGTTAGATCGCTGCCATTGAAATTGACCGGCAGGATCAGATAGATGTAAGTCTCCTCCTCGTCCCGGATAAAGCACGGGATTTCGGTTCATCATGTACAGAGTCACTTCCTCATCATCGATGATTCGCAGCGCATCACCAAAACTTCGGGTTGAAGCCGATCATCAGGTCTTTTCCAAACTTGGTAATCGCCAGACGTGCATCCATCACGTACCGAAGGCGGAATGCATCTTTAACTCCATTTCTTCATCGGTAAAGTTTAAGATCAAAGGTTTCTTATCATTTTCACGGACGAGAATGCTCGCACGGTCGAT
>SCPO01000336.1_pt1 | contig 13857 bp, 16 predicted proteins | sample 6106821 | NCBI WGS metagenome assembly SCPO01 (sample SAMN10720448, study PRJNA508395) | human gut metagenome | isolation source: Participant 2 stool, 0 month | host: Homo sapiens | collected 2017 | reverse complement strand
AAAAAAGGATATCTGAGTTTATATTCCCAGATATCCCTGCATCATCAATTTTTCTTTACATATCCCAATGCCTGCTCCAGAGCTTCCTGCTCCTCATTTCCCATCACCTTTTCAGTCTTGCCTGCATCTACTTCCTTCATATATAAATAGCAGCCTTCCTTACTGTGAATACAATTCAAAATAAAGCCACTGTTCGTATAATCCAAAACTGCAATTACAAAGCTCAGTGTTCCTCCCATTCCAGGAAATGCATTATATCGAACCATTCCAAATTTTTGAAAGGAAGAACGGAAGTTTCGATTCAACGTTCGAATCGAGTCCTTGGCTGCCCGATCCTCTGCCTTCAAAATACGAATTTCCTCCAGCTGATCCAGTATCACATCCTCCAGTGTTTCCGCATCCTTTCCCCGCATAAAATAATCATATTTCCGACTCAATTTTTTCAGCTTTGCCATAGCAGCAATTACAAGAATCAATAGAATCACTACCAAGCCTGACAATATTACAATAATATATGCCGGATCAAATGGAAGTTCAAATAGCATACTGTTTTCCATTCTTATCTAATCTCTCCTTACTCTTATCCGAATGTTAGATACAGAATCTTTATTTCTAGTGGATGGACTCAATCAATTCCACAATTCGTTCCAACTCTGCCTCTGAATAGTATTCGATTTCTATACGGCCTTTGTTCTTATCCTTATTATGTATGCTGACCTTTGTTCCCATAATGGTTTTCATTCTGTCTTCCAGATTTTGATAAATCAGCATCAGGGCATCATCCGCTTTCTTTTCCTTCTTTTCTTCTCCAGCAGCTTCCTTGGCCATCCGTTTTACCAACCGTTCTGTTTCCCGGACACTTAAGCTTTTTTCTATAATTTCCTTTGCTGCCTTTAACTGCAGCCCCCCACCGTCCAGAGAAAGAAGCGCTCTGGCATGACCGCTGCTAATAATACCCTGGATGAGCATTTCCTGAATCTGCTCATCCAGCTTTAAAAGACGCATGGTATTCGTAATGGTCGCTCTGTTTTTTGCTACACGCTCTGCAATTTCCTCCTGCGTGAGATTAAACTCACGAATCAGCTGCTGATACGCCTTCGCCTCTTCAATAGGATTCAGATCTGCCCGCTGAACATTTTCAATCAGAGAAATCTCCATTGCTTCCTGTCGGCTGTACTCCTTTAAAACCACCGGCGCTTCCTTGAGTCCCGCCATCTGGGCAGCTCTCCATCTTCTTTCTCCGGCAATAATCTCGTAAAAGTTCCCATTCTTCTTTACAAGAAGCGGCTGAAGAATCCCGTACCGTTTGATTGAGGCAGATAACTCCTTAAGCTTTTCCTGATCAAATGTCTTTCTTGGCTGCTCCTTATTAGGCTGAATCAGAGAAAGCTTTACCATCAGTTCCTTTCCTTTTCCATCTTCCATCGCAATCTTTTCTTTCTGTTCCTTAATCACTTTTCCCCAAAGATTGCGCCCAAACCTTTTCCCAAACCTCTTTTTAGCCGCCATTATACTCTCCTCTGCTAATCACTTTGCTGCCAGCATACGATAGCTCTCCGCACCCGTAGAACGGGACGAATAGTGATTGATGGACATTCCATGACTTGGAGCTTCTGCAAGCCGCACATTTCTTGGAATGATTGTTTTATAGATTGTCTGATTCAGATTACTCTTCACACTCTCCACTACCTGAAGAGACAGATTGGTTCTGGCATCATACATAGTAAATACTACGCCTTCCAGTTCCAATGACGGGTTCAGCTTTCTCTTCACCAAATCTACCGTCTTTAACATCTGATTCAATCCCTCCAATGCGTAATACTCACACTGGATTGGCACCAGCACGGTATCAGCTGCTGTCAAAGCATTAATCGTAAGTATATTTAATGAAGGCGGACAATCAATTAAAATGAAATCATACTCATCCCGTACCATGTCTAACGATTTCTTAAGCAGAATCTCTTTCTTGTCCAATTCCTGAAATTCAATCTCCGCACCCGCCAGATTCATATCCGAAGGAAGTACATCCAGATTTTCCTGAACCTCTTTTGTGATGCACTCCTTTATAGAAGCCTCTCCAGCCATCATATCATAAACGGTCTGTTCAAAATCCTTTTCTTCCAGGCCCAGGCCGCTGCTGGCATTTCCCTGTGGGTCAAAATCCACCAGCATTACATGCTGTCCTGCTTCTGCAAGGCAGGCTGCCAGATTGATCGCCGTGGTTGTTTTTCCTACTCCGCCCTTCTGATTTGCTATTGTAATAATCCGTCCCATATCCGTTTCCTCACGTTCGTTTTCGATGTACCAGACGATTATAACACAACTTTTCTGCTTTTCCTATGAAAAACTCTGCATTTGTATTTATTTTTCTATTTTATACAAAATATTACATGAGTAATGTTTCACGTGAAACATTACCATCTGTAGACAAGGGAGCACTGTGTTCTGGTGTTTAGGACGCCAGAACACAGTAAAGTGCGGATACGGAAGCTCAAAAACAGTTTTCATTGTAATCACTATCCACTTGTACTATAATAATCTTACCATCAGCGGACAAAAACTGCCCGGTTTACGAACCGGCACACGACACCTATCATTACTTTTTCAGGAGATAAAACGAATGAAAACAAGAAATAAATTATTGACTCTGCTCATACTGGCTGCAGGTGATGCTGCCGCCACTGCCTGTATCAACAAGGCCATTAAACTGTCTGCGATTTCCAGACACATTCTTGAAAATGAAAGCAGCGCCTCTCTATGCTATCACTGGCGCTTTGGAAACATTCACTATACAAAAGAAGGCAGCGGTAAACCGATTCTTCTGATCCATGATCTCTCCCCCGCTTCCAGCGGTTATGAATGGAAAGAATTTGCCCGACGTCTTGCAAAGGATCGAACCGTCTATACCATTGACCTGTTGGGATTTGGCCGTTCAGAAAAGCCGAATCTCACCTACACAAACTATCTTTACGTCCAGCTGATTTCAGATTTTATTAAATCAGAAATCGGTCACCGCACCGATGTGGCGGCAACTGGAGACTCCTCTTCGATTGCTGTCATGGCCTGCAGCAATAGTCCGGAGCTCTTTGACCGGCTTCTTCTGATCAATCCCGAATCTCTGCTCTCCAGCAGTCTGGTTCCGGGAAAAAATGCCCGGCTTTATAAGTTGATTTTGGATCTTCCCATTGCAGGAACTCTGATTTACAATATAGCCTGCAGCCGAAAAAATCTTACTCAGGATTTTATGAGCCGCTGCTTCTGTAATCCCTACTCTGTTAATTCCCGGCTGGTTGATGCTTACTATGAAGCAGCCCATCTGGGAGCTTCTCCAAAATCCATTTATGCCAGTGTAAAATGTAACTACACGAAATGCAATATTACAACCGCTCTGCGCCGGATTGATAACAGCATCTGTCTTTTTGGCGGAGCAGAGTTGGATGGTATGTCCGAAACCATGGAAGATTATCAGAATTACAATCCTGCAATCGAAACAGTGCCAGTTCCTAAGGCGAAACATTTGCCCCATCTGGAATCCCCTGCTCGATTTTATGAATTATTCCGCCCTTATCTGGAAAATTAAAATACCGGCAGTTTCTACTATAAATGTTTCACGTGAAACATTTCTGCAGAAACTGCCGATCAATTTTACATAAAAACAATGTTAAAGGAGGCTCCTATATGTTACGAATCGGCTGTCATCTTTCCTCTGCCAAAGGCTACTGTTCCATGGCAAAGGATGCTGCCAAAATACATGCAAACACCTTTCAGTTTTTCTCACGCAACCCCCGCGGAGGAAATGCCAAAGAAATCAATCCTGAAGATGTAGCTCTATTTCTTAAAAAGGTGCAGGAACAGAATCTGATTCCCATTCTCTGTCATGCCCCCTATACTCTGAATGCCTGCTCTGCCGATCCTCATCTCAGGGATTTTGCCAGAAAAACTATGGCAGATGATCTGGCACGGATGGAATATACTCCCGGAAATCTTTATAACTTCCATCCGGGAAGTCATGTGAAACAGGGTGTTGATGTGGGAATTTCCTACATCGCAGATATGTTAAATGCCATATTAAAACCGGAACAAACCACCACTGTCCTCCTAGAAACCATGGCTGGAAAAGGAAGCGAAATCGGCCGCAGCTTTGAAGAACTTCGCCAAATTCTTGACCGGATAGATCTGTCCGACCATATGGGGATCTGTATGGATACCTGTCATGTATGGGATGCCGGCTATGATATCGCAAACCATCTGGATGATGTTCTCGCAGAATTTGATCACATCATTGGTTTAAATCGTCTGAAAGCCATCCATCTCAATGACAGCATGAATCCCCTTGGTTCTCACAAAGACCGCCATGCCCGGTTGGGCGAAGGCCAGATTGGCCTTCCGTCCTTAAAAGCCATTATCAATCATCCCGCCTTACGCCATCTTCCCTTCTATTTGGAAACACCGAATGATCTGGATGGCTATGCCCGTGAGATTGCCATGATGCGCGAAGCCTGGAGTTAACGCTCCGGGCTTTCTTTTTCTTTTTCTGCCAATTTCTTTTTTCTAGCGCTTTCTGTAACCGTTTTCATATTCCCAGATCCGCGCAGAATCAGCCTGCATGGAACCATTACGCGCTTTCCGATTCTGCGTTCCTGTTCTTTTTCATCAAATCGTTCCTGAAGCAGTCTCATCGCTTCCCTTCCCTGTTCCACTGCATCCCGCTCCACAACAGAAAGACGATATCCCAGCTCATATAAAACCGGCTGATCATCAAAGCCCATAAAGCCCAAATCTTCTCCTGCCGTCAGCCCCTTCCTTTCCAGACATTTCATGCAGCTGCATGTTCCTGCCCCGCTCAGTGCAAACAGGGCCGTAGGCGGTGTATTTTCTTCTAAAAGCCGCGCAATCGCATCTGCTGTTTCTGCTCCGCTTTCTCCGTTGTATATTACATATTCATCGGAAACCTCCAGGCCATGATCCTCCATTGCCTGCATAAAGCCCCGAAAACGCTCCCTGTCCTCTCTGAAATTGCCTTTTTCACGAATGACTGCAATCTTTTTATGGCCTGCATCCATAAGGGACTCAGCGCCTTCATAAGCCCCCCTCCAGTTATCTCCAAACACACAGTCAAACGGTGCTCCTTTTATATTCCCTTCTGTCAAGATCACTGGCATTCCCTGCTCTTCCAGATGGAGAAGTTTATCTCTCGTCCCCTGTCATCAGAAGCTGCGGGAGCAACGATAAGCCCTTTCATTCTCTGGTTTTCAGCAGCCTCCAGAAACTCATGCTGCTTCTTTATATCCCCTCCTGTGTTCATAAGAACAATATTGTAGCCGAAAGGCTGAGCCAGACGGCAGATCCCTTCCAGAATCCCACTGTAAACTCTCTGACTTGCGGAAGGGAGAATCACTCCAATACTGAAGCTGTCTCTTCCGCTCAGACTCCTTGCAATCAGACTGGGCGTATAGTTATTTTTCTCAACTGCCGCCATTACCTTTTTCTTTGTTCTTCTTTCACATATCCCGAACCATTTAGTACACGGGATATGGTAGCCGAGATACTCCTGCCACCCGGGCAATTTCTTTAATATTCATGCGACCTTGTCCTGCCTGTACTGTATTTTCTGTAATCGTTTTCATAGTGTATCCCCTGTTTTTGCATCATGCGTCATAAAGTATGTGTAACCGTTTTCCATCTCTTCTGCGGCACTGATCTCACCCACATATGCTCTGCCTTCGCGCCTATTTTCCCAGAGGTTCTTTCCCCGGCATTCCCGCTTTTCTTGGATATCTGGAAGATACCGGCTTTACTTTACGAATACGGATCAGACTTCTGGCTCCATCTCCTTCCGGTAAAGAAAAGCGCACCACTTCGTTTATTTCTCCTCCCAGAATTGCTGCTGCTTTTTTTCCCTGATTCAGCTCTTCCTCAATTTCTCCTGATTTATAAGGAATAAAGAATCCCCCTTTTTTTACAAAAGGAATACAATATTCTGACAGCGATGCCAGATTTGCTACTGCTCTGGACACTGCCAGATCATACTGCTCCCTGTGCTCTTTCATCCGTCCTGCATCCTCTGCCCTTCCATGGATGCACTGTACATTCTCCAGTTCCAGCTCTCTGCATACCTGCTCTAAAAATTTTACTCTTTTATTCAGCGAATCCAGCAGCGTGAGTTTAATCTGAGGAAATGCAATCTTAAGCGGGATTCCAGGGAACCCCGCTCCGGTTCCCACATCAATCACAGAAACCGTTTTCATATCTTTAGCTTCACCTTCAGACTCCCGATCCAGAAGCTCATGATATGCCTTTACCAGGCAAAGACTGTCACAGAAATGCTTTGCCACCACGTCCCCTTCCTCTGTAATGGCTGTCAGATTCATCACTTTATTTGTCTCCACCAGCATTTCATAATATTTAAAAAACTGTTCCAACTGCCTCTGGCTCAGGGTTATATTCAGCCCTTGTCCCGGCCTTCATTTTCTCAGCAAATGATTCTGTCATTGATCCCGTCCTCTCTTTTATATGTAAAAACCATCTTTTACTCTCTTCCCAGATACACTAAAAGCACTGATATATCCGCTGGAGATACCCCGGAAATCCGTGATGCCTGTCCCACGGTAGACGGCTGTATCTGATTCAGCTTCTGAACAGCTTCCCGACGCAGGCTCTTTACCTGGCTGTAATCAAAGTTTTCCGGCAGATGCCTGCCTTCCAGCTTCTTAAACTGGGCTACCTGCTGTCTCTGCCTCTTTATGTAGCCCTCATACTTGATTTCAATATTTACCTGCTCCCGCACATCAAATGGAAGATCCGGCCTTTTTTTATCAATTTCCCTGATCTTTTCATAATCCAGCTCCGGCCGGCGCACCAGCTCTGCCAGCGTACTTCCTGATTTAAGAGGCGTACTTCCGTACTGCTCCAGAACTGCCTGGACTGCCGGCGTTCCGCCGATGGCAGTATTTTCTAAACGGCGTATTTCTTCTTCGATGGCCTGACGTTTAGAGAGCAGCTTTTCATACTCCTCATCGCTTACCAATCCGATTTTATGACCGATTTCCCGAAGCCGTAAATCGGCATTATCCTGGCGCAGCAAAAGCCGGTACTCTGCCCTTGAAGTCATCATCCGGTATGGCTCATGGTTTTCCTTGGTCACCAGATCGTCAATCAGAACGCCGATATAGGCCTGTGACCGGTCTAACACTACCTGCTCTCTTCCCAGCACCTCCATAGACGCGTTTACGCCCGCCATAAAGCCCTGAACTGCTGCCTCCTCATATCCGGAGCTTCCGTTAAACTGACCGCCCGCAAACAGGCCTCTGATGCGTTTAAACTCCAGGGTAGACTTTAACTGCAGGGCATTGATGCAGTCATACTCGATCGCATAGGCATTGCGCACGATCGTTACATTCTCTAACCCCGGTACGGTGCGGTACATGGCATACTGCACGTCTTCCGGCAGAGAGCTGCTCATTCCGCCCAGATACATTTCATTGGTATAAAGTCCCTCCGGCTCCACAAACACCTGATGGCGCTCCTTATCAGGAAAACGCACTACCTTGTCCTCGATAGACGGACAATATCGAGGGCCTGTTCCCTCAATGGCTCCTGAAAACAGCGGCGAACGGTCCAGATTATCCCGGATGATCTGATGGGTCTCCCCATTGGTATAGGTCAGCCAGCAGGAAACCTGCTCCTTCTGTATGCTGTCCGGATCGGTTGAAAATGAAAACGGCACAATCCTCTCATCTCCAAACTGCTCCTCCATCTTTGCAAAATCAATGCTTCTCTTATCCACTCTGGCCGGAGTTCCCGTCTTAAACCGGAACATCTCGATCCCATTATCAATCAGAGACTGTGTCAGGTGGTTGGCCGCCTGAAGGCCATTAGGCCCTGTAGGATTGCTTACATCCCCGTAAATGCATCTGGCCCGCAGATAGGTGCCTGTACACAAAACGACCGCCTTTGCGTGGTATACAGCGCCGGAAAAGGTCTTTACGCCTCTTACAGCGCCCTCTTTTACAATCAGCTCCGATACCTCTGCCTGGCGTATGGTCAGGTGTTCGGTCTGTTCCAGGGTCTGCCTCATGGCCTGAGTATAGGCCTGCTTATCCGCCTGGGCCCTGAGGGAGTGAACCGCCGGCCCCTTGGATTCATTTAACATCTTGGACTGGATAAAGGTCTTATCAATATTTTTGCCCATTTCTCCCCCAAGCGCACCCAGTTCACGGACCAGATGCCCCTTTGAGCTTCCTCCGATATTCGGATTGCATGGCATCAGCGCAATACTGTCCACACTGACCGTAAACATGATGGTTTCAAGCCCAAGCCGCGCGCAGGCTAACGCCGCCTCGCAGCCCGCATGGCCTGCTCCCACCACCACGATATCATAACTTTCTTCCAAATACGGCATCTTTTTCCTTCCTTCCTGTCCTCTCATTTTCCCATACAGAACTTTGAGAAGATCTCATTTACCACATCATCATCCACTGCTTCTCCTAAGATCAGTCCCAGCTGTTCATAGGCGTCTGCAAGATCTATGGAATAAAAATCCTCCGGCATCCCATCAAGCACACTTGAACGCACCATCCGAAGGCTCCTTAAGGCAGCTTCCAAAGCCTCCTTATGACGGGCATTTGTAATATATACCTGGTCATTAAAGGCAATCTCTCCATGATAAAACATGGACTGGATCTCCTTTTCCAGATCTCCGATCCCATGCTCCTCCTTGGCGGAAATAGGGATTACACGGTGGCCGCACTGCTCCTCTAAAGCCTCCTTATCTACAGTAAGCTCCAGATCCGTCTTATTTAAAAGCACAATGGCCTTCTTATCATGGATCAGCTCCATGATCTCCCGGTCGCTCTCATCCAGCGGGCGGGAGCCGTCTGCCACATAAATGATCAGATCCGCTCCTTTTGCTGCCTTCATGGCACGGTTTACGCCGATCTTTTCCACTACATCCTCCGTGTCCCGGATTCCCGCCGTATCCACTACATGCAGGCTGATCCCCTGAAGGTTAATATGCTCCTCTAAGGTATCTCTGGTAGTACCTGCAATATCCGTTACAATAGCCCTCTCTTCCCCTAAAAGCACATTCATCAGGGAAGATTTTCCTGCGTTAGGTTTTCCAAGGATCACCGTCCGAACGCCCTCTGTCATCACTCTTCCGTCATCTGCCGAGGCGATCAGCTTTTCAATCTCTTCTGTCACCGGCTCCAGCACCTTTAAAAGCCTGTCCCCGTACCCCTCCAGTGAAATGTGCTCCGGATCATCCAGAGCCGACTCAATAAAGGCAGTCTCATAAAGAATGGTTTCCCTGAGAGCCCGTATCTTTCCCGATACCGATCCTCCCAGCTGGCTCACAGAGCTCTTTAAGGCATAGTCATTGGATGCATGGATCAGTTCTGCCACTGCCTCTGCCTGGGCCAGATCCAGCCTTCCGTTTAAAAAGGCGCGCTTGGTAAACTCTCCCGGCTGGGCGGTTCTTGCCCCGTTATGAAGGACCGTTTCCAGAATCCGCTGAACCATGCGAATGCCGCCATGACAATCAATCTCAACGGTATCCTCTGCTGTATAGCTGTTTGGCCCCCGCATAATAAGCACCAGAACCTCATCGATCCTTTCATCACCATCATAAATATATCCATAATGGGCTGTGTGGGACTTTGCGTCCCATAATGTTCCTGCCTGCCCCTTTTTATTCCGATAGATTCGGTCAATGACCTCAAAGGCCTGATCTCCGCTGATCCTTACAATGCCGATTCCCGAATTGCTCATGCCTGTGGCAATGGCAGCAATGGTTTCTGTTTTCATTTTCACTCCTCGCCTTTCTGGCTTTCAGCGCAAAGAGGCCGCCGCAAATCACTCTGCAACAGCCTCCCCATGTTCATTTACCGGATTACTCCTCTGTTTCCTGTCCGCTGCCGCCGGCTGTCTCAGCATTATGCTCTGACAGGGAAGCCGCCTGATAGGAGTCATTCCTGCGGGTATTTCCCCGGTAGCCGCCGGTACGCTCATAGCGCCCGCCGCGGCTGCGGTCATAACGTCCCCTGCGCTCACCGGCGCCTGTTTCCTTCTTAAGAGCGATTACCACATGGCGGAAGGTTCTTCCCCTCACTGCGGGTAGTCACATACTTATCATTCTGGATCGCCGCATGGATGATCCTTCTCTCATAGGGATTCATGGGCTCCAGAGAAACGGGACGTTTGGTTCTCTTAACCTTGTAGGCAATGTTCTTTGCCAGGGTCTCCAGAGTCTCTTTTCTGCGCTCACGGTAATTTTCCGTATCCAGTTTGACTCTCAGATAACCGTCTGTTTCCTTGTTTACAATAAGGCTAACAAGATACTGAAGAGAATCCAGGGTCTGACCTCTCTTGCCGATCAGGATTCCCATATCTCCGCCCTCTAATTCCAAGGACAGCTCCTGCTCCCCTTCATTATATTCCGACTTAATGGATACGTCCATACCCATAGCGTCAAATATCTGGGTCAGAAACTCAATGGCCCTGTCCGCCACTGTTTCCTTCTTCTTTGCGCGGATCACAGCCGGCTTTGCGCCCAGCCCCAGAAAGCCTTTGCTTCCTTCCTCCACAACCTCATACTCCAGTTTATCGCTGGTTGTCTTAAGTTCGATCAGAGCTTTCGTAACTGCTTCATCCACTGTTTTTGCAGAAACCGTAATCATATCCATACGAAACCCTCCTACTTTTTCTTTCCCTTCTCCTGACGCTCATTGTATTTGGCTACCATATTCGCCTTGGCTGCCAGACTTCCCGGTTTGGCATCCTGATTATAGTACTTATTGGATTCCTCTACCTGAACCTTTGTCTTGGCAATTTTTTCCATACGAGCAGACTCTTCTCTGGATTCCTTCTCTTCCATCCTCTTTAACATCTCATCTACATTTCCGACTTTGACAGGAGAAAGGCCCTTCTTGGCACGCTTTTATTGGTCTTTTCAATATTCTTCTGTACCAGGTCATCCATATCTACCTTGTTCAGGTAGGAATTGATCCATACCTGCTGGATGATAGTGAACACACTCTGAGCCACCCAGTAAAGACCGATACCGGAAGCAAAGGAGAAGCAGAAGAATACGGACATCAGAGGCATGGTGATATTCATGGATTTCATCATGCTGGCAGCCGGATTATCGTCATCAGCCGGCTGAGACTGATTGGCAGTCATAAGCTTTGTACTGTACCACTGGCTTAAGCCTGCAAGGATCGGAATTGCCAGAGCTGCAGCTGCCATACCCAGAGTTACGCCGCCCTGCTGCTCAAAGAAATTCACGATCACCTGAAATGGAGTATACGCAATATTCAGGCCAAAGAAGCTCTGCATATTTTCAATGGCTTCCACTGCATTTACGCCTGCATCTGTCACTGCCTGTCCCACTGCCGGGAATGCGGCAACAAAGCTGTCCCACTGCTGGGCTGTAAAGGTATATAAAAGGTCAATTACCGTGTTTACATTGTTATAATCAAATTTCTCACCCACCATCTTATGGGCCTCTGCCAGCTGGGTAAACGCCTGCTGGGTCTGGTATCCGCTGGGAAGATGGGAAATTACCGTCTCATAATAGCCTCTGACAGACTGTACATAAGCCGGAATATTGTAAATAACTCTGTACAGTGCAAAAATGATCGGCATCTGGATCAGAAGAGGAAGACAGCCGCCCGTCATGGATGTGCCGTATTTCTCATATACTGCCTTGATCTCAGCCTGCATCATCATCGCGGCTTTCTGATCATTTTCTTTTCCTTTGTATTTCTTCTGAATTGCTGCAATTTCCGGCTGCATAACCGTCATCAGCTTGGATGATTTCTGCTGCTTTATGGTCAAGGGAATCATAAGAACCTTTGTAACCAGTGTAAACAGGATAATGCAAAGGCCGATATTTTCAATGCCGAATATGCTGGTGAACTCAAAAAGCAGGTCCATGATCCAGCCAAGGATACTTGCGATCGGCCCCAGAAAACCTCTGTCCTTTGTCAATACTACTGCGCCGACTAAACCGTTCAAAACGCTACCTCCTTATGGAACTTTCTACGGAACTGGATCATAACCGCCTTCTGCAAAGGGATGGCAACGAAGGATCCTCTTGCAGGCTAACCATGTACCTTTTAACGCGCCATACTTTTGAAGTGCCTCAATGGCGTATTGAGAGCACGTTGGCGTGTAAATACAGTGAGTCCTTACCTTTAAGGGCGACAGATATTTCTGGTAGATCCTGATAAGCAGGATCATTCCTTTTTTTATCATAACTCTCACTTCGATTCCTTTAAAATGTGATGCAGTCCGCACAGGTGCATATAGGCACCCTCCAAATGTCTGTAATCAGATCTTGCGGCAGCCACACGGGCTACCAGAATGATGTTTAACCCAGTCTCAATTTTATTATCATTCAACCGGAATATCTCCCGCAGCAGCCTGGTCACATGATGGCGTACCACGCTGTTGCCTACTTTTTTACTCACCGATATCCCGATGCTGTTCGCTTCTCCCCCGCTTCTTACCACATACATGACTAAAAGACGGTTGGCATAGGACTTTCCATTTCTATATATATACTGAAAGTCACTGTTTTTTTTAATGGAAGGAAATCGCTTCATTCGATCCTCCTGGAAATTTGCCGGAACAGGTTTATGTACTGGGTTCCGACTTGTTTATTGTAGACGTAAGAAAAAGGCCACATGAAAATGTGGCCTTGCAATTCTTAAGCGGTTAACTTTGCTCTACCTTTTGCTCTTCTGGCAGCAATAACTTTTCTACCGCCTGCTGTCTTCATTCTTGCTCTGAAGCCATGAACTTTTGCTCTCTGTCTTTTCTTAGGCTGAAATGTCATCTTCATAATCCGGGCACCTCCTATCAAATATTATCTGGTAATGTGATATAACACACATTTGACTAGTATAATTAAACATCTTCTCAATTATATAGAAGAAATCCGCCTCCGTCAAGCAATTTTTTATTAAAATACAGGCTTTTACGCCCTGAAACCGCTTACTTTATGAATTTCAGCATAATCTTTCCAATTATAGCCACCAAAACTGCAGCTACGACCGCCTCCGGAATCCCTGATGCGGTAACAGTAGCCATGATCAGTCCCCACACTGCGTCAACAGCCACATTCTTTACCTGGGCATACGGAAGCGCCAAAAGCTTATAAATACTTCCCATCACAGCCACCGTATTTACCATAGATCCCATAAAACCGGTTACAGCCAGCGCCGCCATGCGGTTCATCTTGCATTTTGACAGTAAAATCCAGAGCCATCCTGCAAAAAAACCGATTAAGATCCGGCATCCAACGGAAATCCACACTGCCTTTACGGCTCCTGAAATCCCGGTCATGCTCATAAACGGTGAAAACGCAAAGGATAGCAGGGTAGGCGCCATCGTGTTGCTCACCATAGAACAGATACCGAACACTCCTCCCAGGATGGAACCTGCCAGGGGCCCCAGAAGAATGGCTCCCAAAATCACAGGGATATGCACAGTTGTCGCCTTCACCACCGGCAGCTGGATCATTCCTAACGGCGTACTTGCCAGAAGGATCACCACCGCCATCATAAGTGCAACACTTGCAAGCCAACGGGTGTCTTTTTTTCTCTTATTCATTTTTTTCCTCCTTGCTGCTGTTCTTAATGTTAAGATACAACGCATTACACAGGCATTATAGCGGCGTTTTTTTCACCCGTCAATATTTTTCCTCTAAATCCACGGTTCCTTTTTTCACCTTATCCACAATTTGTTGATAACTTGTGGATAAGTATGGGATATTTCGACCTTTTTCCTCATTCGTGGACAAAATCCCCTTATTTTCTGTAAGTTTCCCCTTGTGTACAACCTGCAGTTATTTTT
>SCPO01000048.1_pt1 | contig 13905 bp, 15 predicted proteins | sample 6106821 | NCBI WGS metagenome assembly SCPO01 (sample SAMN10720448, study PRJNA508395) | human gut metagenome | isolation source: Participant 2 stool, 0 month | host: Homo sapiens | collected 2017 | reverse complement strand
GTTTTTAGGCGATTTTCGGCACTTTCAAGGCTTTTCCCGTCTATTTGTACCTTTCGGGCTGTTGCGTCCTCTATGCGCTTCGTATAGACTTCAACACGCTTTAGTTCTTGATACACCAGTTCTACCGCAAGCTGCGGGTTTACCCTTGGCGTTGTATCTTTTCTTTTCCGGGGGCTGTACTGTCCCTGCTTAACGTTGGAAGCTGCCGCTTCCGGGTGTGAGTTTGTTTCCATGAGATATGTTCATTGAGTTGCACTTCAGTTTGCTTTGTGTCCGCTCGATATGGGCGAGAGTGTAGCCTTTCCCTATCTCGCTTGCCTTATACTCCGTACCGCTTCGGGCTGTGACATAGTAGCCGTTAAGTTTCCCGGTGCTTGCCCTGGCTTCCCGGACTTTAAAACCTCTCTTACCAAGTTCTTCCTTGAATTTGGTAAAGTCAAAGCCCTGCATCTTCTTCAATACGCCGTCCATGGCTTCCTTGATTTCCGCTTTGTTGACTTTGCCAATGTCCTGCGACTGTACAAAGTTCCGTTCCTTGGCTATGGCATTGGCGGCTTCCGTTGCCTTTTCCCTATCCAGTTGTCCCGGTACAGTTCCCCGGAAAGGGAAACCCGGTTTGCCAGTATGTGCAGGTGGGCTTGCTCTTTCTTGCTCTCCGTACCGCTGTGCCGGATGATGATGTACTGGTGGTTCGCCAACCCCATGCGCTGCATGAAGTCGTTACCAAGTTCCGCCCAGTCCGCATCCGTAAAGGTGGCGCTTTCCTCTATCGAGGGGCTGACCTCGAAACGTAGGCAGTTGTTTTTTACGTTCGGAAAATCAATGTGATACGGTTTCATTTCCTGCACCATTTCCGCACCAGTACACCCATAAAGTTCATGCCGGGCTATCTCGGTGGCTACTGCCTGCCCGTTTATCTCTTTGGCGAGGTCGTACTCCAATGCCGCCACACCATGTGATATGCTTTTCCCTTTCCCTATCATCGTGAGAGTATTTTTTTGAGCTCTGTAATTAGTGCCCGGTTCTCCTCGAACACTTCCCGGTACTGGCGACCACCGAAGTAGTTGTTCAGCCGTTGGAGCGTTCCTTTCAACTGGGCTATGTCCCGGAGAAGCTGCCGTTCCTCCTCGGTGTACCTCTCCCTTGGGCGCCCCCCAAGGGACAAACTCCGGCAGTATTCCGATACGCTTAGACTGCACCGGGCTGCCTGCTCCGCAAGTGCGTCCTTTTCAAGTTCGGTACACCGGAATGTAATCTTTTCGTTCCGTCTTAGTTCCATGCCACAAAGGTAATCTTAAAATCTTTTTGAGCAAAGCGAGAAAAGCAAGAATTGTCCGACAAGGACACTTCTTGCTATATATACACATGCCGCATGGGAATACATCCACGCCAACCGCCCAGCAAAAAGCCCCGGCGTGTTAGAAAATCCCCCACAGCCTAACAAATTCTACCCCATTTCTACCCAAGGGGATTACACGCCGCAGAAGTCATCCGGGAACATGTCTTCCAGTTCGTCCAAATCAATGGTTTCTTCTTCGGACACCTCCACCCATTCAATGTTTTCTTTCCCTCTTATCGCACATGAGTACATCTCGGCGGCGGCAAGAGAAGAGAACACCTCGTGCATAGGCTCGCCGTTCTCTAACCAGTAAACACAATATTCGACCATAACAGTTTTATCATTTATCGTTGTAATGCCCCTCTACCTCCAAGATGTAGACCTCTACCACTTCCTCGTAAATGTCATAGATTATCCGGTCATGGGCGGTAATGTGTCGAGACCATGTAATATCCCCACCGCCCCTTAACGCTTCGGGATGCCCAAGCCCAGTCTTAGGGTGCTCTAACAATTCTTTGTAGATTTTCTTATACTTCTTGAACAAATTGGGGTTTGATTTCTTCCATTTGGCAATCACCTTATCCACCCCGTCGGAAACCCTAATTGTGTACATCATAGACTATCGAAATAAGCGTCAATATCCTCACTGCTTTTGAGGGTAACACACTTTCCGGATTTGATTTCTTCCCTTGCCTTGTCAATCCTTGCTTGCAGCTCCGGGGTTATCATCAAATCTTCACGACCAACTTTTACCAAAGCGTAAATCTCGTTTTTCCTGCGAATTAGTACCTGCTCGCCATTGTCAGCTTTGGTGAAAGACGCTGCGAGGTTGTTACGGTATTCTCTTACTGATAATGCTTCCATATCTGTTTGCTTTTAAATTCAGCACAAAGATAGCTATATTTCAATAAAATACAAACATTTTGTACACAAACGTGTACACGCCATAAAAACCCGTTTCAATCCTACCGCCCGTTGGTTGGTTTTGCTTTGCTCTTTTCCCTATCGTTTTTCTTTTTCCGACAGTAAATCAACTACTTAGCTCTATAAATTCCCCTTGTCTGTTATAAGCATCGTCTGTAATATGCTCTATCACTTCTTCGCAAACGCCCATAAATAAAGGGATTAGAACATGTGTTTCCCCACACTTTGGGAGTTTAGTCCCCACACTTTGGGAGTTTAAAAGTAAATTAGTCCCCACACTTTGGGAGTTTTACCCCTCTTTTTTTGTTTTAATGTGGGATTGTGTATATTTGCAGCAAATCAATCGTTTATGAAAAAGAAACTACCTATTACCAAGAATAAAGATGTTGTTGTTTCATGGGTATATACATGGTCAAAACAGCAAGACATGTCCATACACGAACAAAGAATAGTTCTTCGCATACTGGAAGCGTGCCAAGCTGAACTAAAGGGAGTAAAACTGAAAGATTATGCAGGCACGAAACGCAAGTTTGAGCATGGACTTTGGGATGTTGATGCACAAATGCATGTATCTGACGTTATTTTTTCCGGACGTGATTACAATGAAATCATAGCCGCACTCGATTCTTTGGCAGGACGTTTTTACTTACGAAGATGACGAGGAATGGTGGAAGTGCGGATTTATATCTAACCCAAAATATAAAAAACGCACTGGCATTATAACCTTTCGTGTGTCTAACGACCTTTGGGATGTGTTTACCAAGTTCGCCAAGGGGTACAGAGAATTTGAGTTAAACAAGGCTCTTGCGCTACCTACTGGGTATTCCCTTAGGTTTTACATGTTAATGAGTGGGCAGGTGTACCCTTTGGATATATCCCTTGAAAACTTGAAAGACCGTCTTGGCATACCTGCGGACAAATACAAGGACAAGAACGGAAAAGACAGAATAGATCATTTTGAGGAAAGAGTTTTGAAACCAGCAAAGGCTGCGCTTGATGAGAGCTGCCCATACACTTTCAACTACGTGAAAGTGCGTGAAAACCCAAACAACAAACGTAGCAAGGTGACCGGGTTTAGGTTCTACCCGGTCTATCAACCACAGTTCAGAGATGAAGAACTGGAAGGGAAAGAATTGCAAGCAAAGGTTACAGCACGATATCAGATAGACAGCCATGTGTACGAGTACCTCCGTTATTCCTGCGGCTTCACATCGGAAGAGATAAACCGGAACAAAGAGACATTCATAACGGCACAAGAAAAGATAACCGACCTTATCGGAGAACTGGCTCTCCTAAACGGAAAATCACGAGAAAAGAACAATCCGAAAGGGTGGATTATAAACGCCCTTAAAGGGAAAATCAAGGATAAGTAACAAGATTACCCGGCTGAAACACTCCGGGTAATCTTGTCAAATCAGAGGAACGATTTCCATTTCTACACCAAGTTCTTTCATCTGCTGTTGTATTTCCTCGCTGCTTAGTTTCTCTCTCGCCAGTGCAAGCCCATGAAAGGCGTCCCAGCCTGCCGGCTTCGAAACGATACTACCGTTTAGGACGGCATGGGTGATTTCGCCGCCGGACTTCGCACCCTTGTTCAGTATGAAGAAGAACCGGGGTTCTTCGTGTTCCGTTGTTCCCATAATTCGTAAAGTTAGATGTTTATTTATTCCCCTTTTGTTCCCTTGCCTGCTCTTGGTAGTATTCATAATACTGCTTGTAGTTGTCCCGGTCTTTGGCTGCATCCGTCCAAAGATAGCACATGAAACAAGCGAACAATAGGGAGATAACAGCACAAAGGATTGAGTAGAACGAAATTCGTTTGTCCACATAACCGCCGTTTTTCATTCTGTACCCCTGCCGTTCAAAGTCCGCCAACACGTTTTTTAGGCGATTTTCGGCACTTTCAAGGCTTTTCCCGTCTATTTGTACCTTTCGGGCTGTTGCGTCCTCTATGCGCTTCGTATAGACTTCAACACGCTTTAGTTCTTGATACACCAGTTCTACCGCAAGCTGCGGGTTTACCCTTGGCGTTGTATCTTTTCTTTTCCGGGGGCTGTACTGTCCCTGCTTAACGTTGGAAGCTGCCGCTTCCGGGTGTGAGTTTGTTTCCATGAGATATGTTCATTGAGTTGCACTTCAGTTTGCTTTGTGTCCGCTCGATATGGGCGAGAGTGTAGCCTTTCCCTATCTCGCTTGCCTTATACTCCGTACCGCTTCGGGCTGTGACATAGTAGCCGTTAAGTTTCCCGGTGCTTGCCCTGGCTTCCCGGACTTTAAAACCTCTCTTACCAAGTTCTTCCTTGAATTTGGTAAAGTCAAAGCCCTGCATCTTCTTCAATACGCCGTCCATGGCTTCCTTGATTTCCGCTTTGTTGACTTTGCCAATGTCCTGCGACTGTACAAAGTTCCGTTCCTTGGCTATGGCATTGGCGGCTTCCGTTGCCTTTTTCCCTATCCAGTTGTCCCGGTACAGTTCCCCGGAAAGGGAAACCCGGTTTGCCAGTATGTGCAGGTGGGCTTGCTCTTTCTTGCTCTCCGTACCGCTGTGCCGGATGATGATGTACTGGTGGTTCGCCAACCCCATGCGCTGCATGAAGTCGTTACCAAGTTCCGCCCAGTCCGCATCCGTAAAGGTGGCGCTTTCCTCTATCGAGGGGCTGACCTCGAAACGTAGGCAGTTGTTTTTTACGTTCGGAAAATCAATGTGATACGGTTTCATTTCCTGCACCATTTCCGCACCAGTACACCCATAAAGTTCATGCCGGGCTATCTCGGTGGCTACTGCCTGCCCGTTTATCTCTTTGGCGAGGTCGTACTCCAATGCCGCCACACCATGTGATATGCTTTTCCCTTTCCCTATCATCGTGAGAGTATTTTTTTGAGCTCTGTAATTAGTGCCCGGTTCTCCTCGAACACTTCCCGGTACTGGCGACCACCGAAGTAGTTGTTCAGCCGTTGGAGCGTTCCTTTCAACTGGGCTATGTCCCGGAGAAGCTGCCGTTCCTCCTCGGTGTACCTCTCCCTTGGGCGCCCCCCAAGGGACAAACTCCGGCAGTATTCCGATACGCTTAGACTGCACCGGGCTGCCTGCTCCGCAAGTGCGTCCTTTTCAAGTTCGGTACACCGGAATGTAATCTTTTCGTTCCGTCTTAGTTCCATGCCACAAAGGTAATCTTAAAATCTTTTTGTAGCAAAGCGAGAAAAGCAAGAATTGTCCGACAAGGACACTTCTTGCTATATATACACATGCCGCATGGGAATACATCCACGCCAACCGCCCAGCAAAAAGCCCCGGCGTGTTAGAAAATCCCCCACAGCCTAACAAATTCTACCCCATTTCTACCCAAGGGGATTACACGCCGCAGAAGTCATCCGGGAACATGTCTTCCAGTTCGTCCAAATCAATGGTTTCTTCTTCGGACACCTCCACCCATTCAATGTTTTCTTTCCCTCTTATCGCACATGAGTACATCTCGGCGGCGGCAAGAGAAGAGAACACCTCGTGCATAGGCTCGCCGTTCTCTAACCAGTAAACACAATATTCGACCATAACAGTTTTATCATTTATCGTTGTAATGCCCTCTACCTCCAAGATGTAGACCTCTACCACTTCCTCGTAAATGTCATAGATTATCCGGTCATGGGCGGTAATGTGTCGAGACCATGTAATATCCCCACCGCCCCTTAACGCTTCGGGATGCCCAAGCCCAGTCTTAGGGTGCTCTAACAATTCTTTGTAGATTTTCTTATACTTCTTGAACAAATTGGGGTTTGATTTCTTCCATTTGGCAATCACCTTATCCACCCCGTCGGAAACCCTAATTGTGTACATCATAGACTATCGAAATAAGCGTCAATATCCTCACTGCTTTTGAGGGTAACACACTTTCCGGATTTGATTTCTTCCCTTGCCTTGTCAATCCTTGCTTGCAGCTCCGGGGTTATCATCAAATCTTCACGACCAACTTTTACCAAAGCGTAAATCTCGTTTTTCCTGCGAATTAGTACCTGCTCGCCATTGTCAGCTTTGGTGAAAGACGCTGCGAGGTTGTTACGGTATTCTCTTACTGATAATGCTTCCATATCTGTTTGCTTTTAAATTCAGCACAAAGATAGCTATATTTCAATAAAATACAAACATTTTGTACACAAACGTGTACACGCCATAAAAACCCGTTTCCAATCCTACCGCCCGTTGGTTGGTTTTGCTTTGCTCTTTTTCCCTATCGTTTTTCTTTTTCCGACAGTAAATCAACTACTTAGCTCTATAAATTCCCCTTGTCTGTTATAAGCATCGTCTGTAATATGCTCTATCACTTCTTCGCAAACGCCCATAAATAAAGGGATTAGAACATGTGTTTCCCCACACTTTGGGAGTTTAGTCCCCACACTTTGGGAGTTTAAAAGTAAATTAGTCCCCACACTTTGGGAGTTTTACCCCTCTTTTTTTGTTTTAATGTGGGGATTGTGTATATTTGCAGCAAATCAATCGTTTATGAAAAAGAAACTACCTATTACCAAGAATAAAGATGTTGTTGTTTCATGGGTATATACATGGTCAAACAGCAAGACATGTCCATACACGAACAAAGAATAGTTCTTCGCATACCGGGCGGAGCAATACGTAACCGAACGAAGAATTGTTTATACTCTTAAAATTTGAGGGTATAACAAAACGAGGGTATAATCGGGAAAATGCCAAATCCCTTACCCCTAAAACCGCCATCGGGCAGACGTTCTATCCGGGTATAAAACGCATTCATGCGGCAATAGGCGTTATAGACACTGATGTTCCAGATACGTTCGAATCCCCTTTTGGTAATACGCCGGAAGTTGACTCCCAAATCGAGCCGATGGTATGCCGGGAGCGTGATGTTATTCGGCTTCTCGTAAATCAGTTCAGGTTCGCTGGAATCCGGTGTGCCGGGGAAAGACGGTCCGTTTACATACTGGGTCGGGACGGTGGCACGGTCGCCGCTACGGTAAACCCATGCGGCGTAGGCATCTATATGGTCATCGAACTTATGCCGGAAAGCGATGTTCAGTTTATGTCGGTTGTCGAACTTGCTGGAATACCAGTCGGGATAAAAATCAGTAAACTTTTGCAAGCTCCATGAAAGCGTATATCCTGCTTCGATGACATTGTAACGGTCTTTGTATGCTAATGACAATTCCACACCGTAAGACTTTCCCTTGCCGGTCTTGACCAGATTGTCCCAGTTATCGGCAGGAAGCATCAGGCTGTTCCCCCCGTCGTATTCCAATAGTTGGCTTGTAGTACGGTAATATCCTTCCACGTTCAAGCGGATATGCCGGGGCAACTCCGTATATATCCCGGCTGCCACTTGCCTTGAACGCATGGGACGGACTTTGCGTGTGGAAGGAACCCAACTGTCTGTCGGCAGATTCAGATAGGTGTTTGACAGTTGGTGCGCAAACTGGCTCATTTCCGTATAGGACACTTTCATCGTGGCTTTTTCCGAACATTGGTAACTCATGGCCAGCCTTGGCTCCAAGGAATGGTATATCTTTCCGTCTGTCTGATAAAGGGTGTAATGCAGTCCTGTATTTAATTTCGCTTTGGAGGACAGCCGCATTTCATCTTCCGCATAAAAAGCAACCTCGTTACCCTTATAGCTGCTTGCGCTTTCTGCCGATAAGGTATCCCTGTCCGTCTGGTTTTTGGAAGCTGTGTTTTGCGGATGATATATGTGATGCAGATAATTGCTGCCAAAGCGTATATGATGATTCGTGCCGGGACGGTAGTCGAATTCCATGCGGTATCCCATGTCATCAATCGTGGAATGGTTGGATCGTTCCATCCCCGTCATGGAAGTTTGTTCCCCGTCGGAAAAGAAACGGCTGCCTTCCACATAATCATACATGGAGATATTGCGTGAATAGGCTCCAGTAAAACTACCTGACAACTTTGGGGTGATTTGACAGTTCCATGTCAAAGCCGTAGTCAGGTTGCCCCATTTGGCCTTGAAATCAGAGTCGTAATGTTCCCCTTTATCGAACACCTGTTGGGCTTTTGCCTTCAGCAAGTCATTTCCGGAATACACGCTAAGGGACAGTTTGTTATTGTCCGAAAAATGGTGGGTGATTTTCCCGTTGATGTCGTAAAAGGCATAACGCACGTTCTTTTTGTCATCGGGATTGGAACGGTTGAGCAGGAAGAATACCGGGGCTGTGAAAAGATCCGCCCAACTTCTTCGCATGGCTATGTTGAACGAGGTCTTGTCTTTTATGATCGGTCCTTCAAATTGGACTCTACCGTCGAGCAGCCCCAAAGAGAAAGTCCCGTGAAACTCTTTCATGTTCCCCTCTTTGGTGCGTACATCCACTACGGAAGAAAGTCTGCCGCCGTAACGTGCCGGGAAACCGCTTTTATAGAGATCCACGTTTTTGATAATATCCGTATTGAAAGCGGAAAACAGCCCGCCCAAATGGTTGATCTGGTAAAGCGGTGTTCCGTCCAGCAGAAAAAGGTTCTCATCGTTCTTGCCCCCGTGTACATACATACCGGAAAGTAGCTCCGTTCCGGAAGCCACACCGGGAAGGTTCTGGAGGGTCTTTACCAAGTCTGGTGAACTAAGTAGCGAAAACTCCGTATTCAACTGTTCCGAGGTCAGAGACACTTTGCCGGTCTGTGTCGTGCGGAGGGGAGCGTTCATGTCTGCAACCACTACAACTTCTTTCAGTGCGGTACTGCTTTCTTTCAAGTAGATAACACCGTTGTAATTGGAACTCAAATCCACCTCCTTCACCACATCCTGATAACCTATATAAGAGAAACGAAATTTGTGTTTCCCTTCCGGCAGCGTGATACTGAAAAAGCCATGTTCGTTACTCAGTGTGCCTTTCAGGGTATTCAGGTCAAGGACAGTCACATTGATGAGCGTTTCTCCGCTGTCTTCACACACATATCCAGAAAAGGTATAGTTGTTCGGATGGAACAGCAGGACGTATTCGTCGCGGATTTCCCATTTTATGCCGGTGCCGCCAAAAATCCTTTCCAAGTTTTCCTTCAAAGAATTTCCTGCCGAGGGGAAGGCTTGGGGCTTGGCAGTCACCAAGGATGAATCATATACAAAAGTTATGTCGTACATCCCCTGCATCAGGTCGATAGCTTTTTTCATTTCCGTCATATCCTGTTGTTGAGCTTTGATACTCATACATACACAGAATAGGAACAGGGTCAGTACGATTCTCATTGTTTCTTCTTTTCAATTCTTACATTCAACACTTTTTCTATAATCTCAATAATCTCATCAAGGCTTTTGTCCTTAAAACTGGCTGTCAGCCGCCTGTCTGTCTTATTGGCAACCAACTTCACCTTGTAGAACTTCGACAGTTCTTCAAGCACTTTAGGTAGCGGGGTATTGTCGAAAATGAAGCTGCCCGTTTTCCCTTCTTTGATTATCTGTATATCTTTTCGCTCTCCCGTCACTTGCGCTGTCATGCCTCCGGTTAGTATCACGGTGTCCGATTGCCCGATTGCCGAGAACTGTACCTTTCCTGACATGACTTGCACGACAGCTGTGTCTGCACGACTCTCATCAACGGTAAAAACAGTACCTAATACTCTGACTTGGGACAGTTTTCCTTCTACCGTAAACGGGCGGGCATTATCATGCTTGACAGAAAATGCGACTTTACCTTCCATGTGAACCCTGCGGCTGGAACTCTGGTAATCTTTTGCGTGGAAACGGACGGAGGAATGCGGGAACAGGGTTATGGAGGAACTGTCCGGAAGCATATAATCCACGGGGTGCGAGTAAGCCGTTACCTCCTTCCATGCTCCGTTTTCCCGGAAGCGGGGATAAATAAGAACTACGACCAGAATGGCTGCCACCATACCGGGAAGTATCCACCACAGACGGAAGGATTTTCGTGTCTGTTCCGTTATCTGGTATTTCTCTTTGAAAGCCTTCAATGCTTTTTGCGTATCCAACTTGTTCTTCGTGGTGCAAGACAAAGTGAAGGCATTTTTCATCCGGGGTTCTCATACTTTTGTTTTAGTCTTCATATTAATGACTGGGATTGCAGGCAAATTCACTATGCAGAATTTGTGAATGTTAGTTAAATAAAAATGCGTAAACTTTCTGTGCCCCTTCCCGTATCAGCCGAAGTGCCTTGCTGATGTGGTTATCCACCGTATTCACGGAAATCTGGAATTTGGCGGCTATCTCCTATATTTCATGCCGTCGCGTTTATTCAAAAATATCTCACGGCAGCGTTCGGGCAAGGCATCAATGGCAGTCCACATCTGCGCTTCCCTGACCGAACGTTCCTCCGCTTCCTCATCGCTCAACGTATCTTCAAAATCAGAAGGGGAAAGATTCGGATCATAAATCTCCTCCTTCTTCAGATAGTCTAGGCTGCGGTTACGGGCAGTCGTATAAAGGTAGGCTCTGACATTTTCTATTTTGGCTCCACTGATGCTTAATTTCTCCCACAAGGCAGAAAAACTATCTTGTACGATGTCTTCTGCAATATCCGTATCATGGACATAGTGCAGCACGTACAAGCATAACGAACGATAATGGTATTTAAATGTTTCGTCTATGTCTATTGTAAATTTATTCATACAAATAGGCTTATTATTCTGTATGTCTACATAAAAGACAACCAAAATCACTATTTTATATTGTTAAAGAAATATAACGTACCCCCTTTTTCATATACACATGGTGGAAAACATCACGGGGTTTCCGCACTTTCCTTTCCGTTTTTCCACATTCTTTCTTTTTTTCCGTCCTATAAAAAAATACGTTTATGGAAGAAAAGAAGTTGCGCAAGGTTTATTTGATGGTGGAGTTCGGAAAACCTTTTGCGGTAAAAAGGAGATGTATGTAGCCCTCATGGCAGAACCAACTTTTTCGCAGTTCTCCAAGTTCATGTCCGTATCCAAGAAAGACGAGGTATCGGCTATGAGAACGCTTGTCAAGGACTGCTTCATCGAAGGTGACCACGAACTGGTAAATAATAATTTCCGGTTCCTCTTCGGCTTGATGGGACAACTCACCGACTTATTATCACCCGCTAGAGCACGCTCATAAATTAATAGAATGTTGGGCGGTACGTGACGACCAGCAACATCCGGCAACAGATGATTTTTTCCCGGCGTCAACCAACATAAGGTGACGGACGAGGAGCCCGAACAACTTTCGGAAGAAGTACTCTGACTGTACGAACAGGTGATAATAAGTCAAATAAGCTAAGAAATAATAAAAATGTTAAATCTTCATCCTTTAGAATGTACAATTAAAGACAACGACCATATTCCTGACTTATTGCTTATAAAATATTGAGGAATAATTAGTTGTAAATACCAATTTTGAAAAGAGCTTCTTACTACTTCATTCCATTAAAATTTAGCGACATTGAAACTGTGCTATTCCTTTACAATTTCTATTCTTGCTCCCAAAGTATTGCATATTTTAGTAAGTATGTCTATCCCCACGGAAAATTTACCGTTTTCCACATTTGAGATTGTAGCCGGACGAAGGTCTGCCAATTCAGCCAACTGCCGAACTGTATAACCTTTTTCGCTCCTTATTTCAGCCAATTTCTTGCCGATACGTTCCCGGTCATTCATCATAATTTCCATATAATTCCTCTTCTTTTTCTTCTTGTTCTGCTGAAAAATTCCAAAGTATTCTTAATACTTCCTCTTGTTCTTCTCTTGTTCCTTTATTGGATGGGTCAAGCCAGTTTACTTTGCACAGTCCGTTCAAAAATTCCTCGTAAGTGGAGAAATAAAAATCTCCAATGCTAGGAATCAACACAAAACACCTCGGAAATCCAAGGTATAAAAGTCCTACCTGTTCGGGATGGTCTATGATGTTATCACAGTACCAACAACCCGGATATTTCTGATCTGCCATAATATATGTGTTATTTAAGATATTTATTTCTCATTTCTTCTATACCTTCATAGGACATTCCGATATTAAATCCTTTGTCAAGTAGCCTTTTTTTTTGGTCGGCATAAAAATTAGTAATCAAGTTTGATTCTGTAATCAATGATTTTTTCATTTTCTGATATTCGTTATATGATATCTGCTTCACAGATGATAGGCATATTTCATTGTCGCTGCCAATGCCGGATACAACACCCTCGTAATAATATTTCTTTTCACCGTTGGCCGCAAAACTTCCTACTGGCTTGTAATAGCACACTTGAGCCATTGATACTCCATCTTCATAATGGTTCTCTCTATAATTATAGCTACGTCCGCATTTCGGAGCCTTACCATATCTGTATCCAACTACCTTAATGCCTATAATATCATTTTCATATATCATATTATTCACCCGTCATGCCGATAGCTCAGCATTTAATCATGTATCTTACGTTATTTTTCACGTGATCAATGAAATCATACACTCTTTCTTTGGCAGGACGTTTTTACTTACGAAGATGACGAGGAATGGTGGAAGTGCGGATTTATATCTAACCCAAAATATAAAAAACGCACTGGCATTATAACCTTTCGTGTGTCTAACGACCTTTGGGATGTGTTTACCAAGTTCGCCAAGGGGTACAGAGAATTTGAGTTAAACAAGGCTCTTGCGCTACCTACTGGGTATTCCCTTAGGTTTTACATGTTAATGAGTGGGCAGGTGTACCCTTTGGATTATCCCTTGAAAAGACCGTCTTGGCATACCTGCGGACAAATACAAGGACAAGAACGGAAAAGACAGAATAGATCATTTTGAGGAAAGAGTTTTGAAACCAGCAAAGGCTGCGCTTGATGAGAGCTGCCCATACACTTTCAACTACGTGAAAGTGCGTGAAAACCCAAACAACAAACGTAGCAAGGTGACCGGGTTTAGGTTCTACCCGGTCTATCAACCACAGTTCAGAGATGAAGAACTGGAAGGGAAAGAATTGCAAGCAAAGGTTACAGCACGATATCAGATAGACAGCCATGTGTACGAGTACCTCCGTTATTCCTGCGGCTTCACATCGGAAGAGATAAACCGGAACAAAGAGACATTCATAACGGCACAAGAAAAGATAACCGACCTTATCGGAGAACTGGCTCTCCTAAACGGAAAATCACGAGAAAAGAACAATCCGAAAGGGTGGATTATAAACGCCCTTAAAGGGAAAATCAAGGATAAGTAACAAGATTACCCGGCTGAAACACTCCGGGTAATCTTGTCAAATCAGAGGAACGATTTCCATTTCTACACCAAGTTCTTTCATCTGCTGTTGTATTTCCTCGCTGCTTAGTTTCTCTCGCCAGTGCAAGCCCATGAAAGGCGTCCCAGCCTGCCGGCTTCGAAACGATACTACCGTTTAGGACGGCATGGGTGATTTCGCCGCCGGACTTCGCACCCTTGTTCAGTATGAAGAAGAACCGGGGTTCTTCGTGTTCCGTTGTTCCCATAATTCGTAAAGTTAGATGTTTATTTATTCCCCTTTGTTCCCTTGCCTGCTCTTGGTAGTATTCATAATACTGCTTGTAGTTGTCCCGGTCTTTGGCTGCATCCGTCCAAAGATAGCACATGAAACAAGCGAACAATAGGGAGATAACAGCACAAAGGATTGAGTAGAACGAAATTCGTTTGTCCACATAACCGCCGTTTTTCATTCTGTACCCCTGCCGTTCAAAGTCCGCCAACAC
>SCPO01000337.1_pt1 | contig 13982 bp, 16 predicted proteins | sample 6106821 | NCBI WGS metagenome assembly SCPO01 (sample SAMN10720448, study PRJNA508395) | human gut metagenome | isolation source: Participant 2 stool, 0 month | host: Homo sapiens | collected 2017 | reverse complement strand
TGGTTTCCACAGAATGATCTGGCAGGGGAAGTTGAACAAAAAGACGCGGAAGAGATGATTGTATATGATCTTGGGGAGAAAGATGATGGCGCTGTTTCCGCCGCTTGCAGACCAGATTTATCTGGAACATTTGTGCCCTTCTGTTGCGGACCGGCGTTCCTGGGGAATCAACCATATTATTTTGATGTTTGTGGCTTTTGAGCGGGAGTTCCGTAATCTGTATGATGATACGATTGTACGTTCCAGATATGTACGTTGAGGTGCGCGCGGAAGTAATGAAATTTCTGGAAAATTTGAAGGAAAATAGCCATGGAAAGAAGAAAAAGTATATTGGGGAGATGGAACGGACTTTAAGTAAAACAGAAAATAAATATGCAGACCGCATGGAGAAAGCAATGCGTGACTGTGAGGAAATTCTTTGCCCTTTTTTGAAGTATTATTATCGTGACGATCAGTCAGATGATTTGATTGAAGATATTTGTGCCAGAATGAATCAGCTGAGGAATGACGCAGCGCACGGCAATATCGATCTGCAAATTGATCCGGTTCATATATCCGATTTTGCGATTCTGGAGAGTTTGATTTATGCTATGCGTTTGAAGGCAATTGGTGTAGAATTAGAGAAGATACAAACATGTCTTCAGACGATGAAAGGGACACGGATGATACTGGCATAAAATGGAGGCGTCAGCCTCCATTCAGCACCGTAAGTCCATGCGCTGCCAGTTTATCATTGATCTGATCGATATCAAACTGTTCCTGATTGATCGCGGTGGCAATGATGATATCCCGTGGATCTTTTACATAGATTTCTCTGAGCTGAAACAGTTCCAGAGTGCGGCGGGTTTCTTTCCAGTTCATGTGAGCGGCGAGACAGAGCATCAGGACGATATCACGGAGGGCTGTGTTTTTGACCGTTTAACAGATCATAGATGTAGGACTTGGAAATCAGTCCTTTGCAGCGACTGACAATTTCAGCGGTTGTGATGGAATGACTGGCGAAATATTCATTGAAATAGTCTTGGATGGAAGGCGTGGATGCGTGTCTGATAGGTAGCGCTCCATGTCTTTTTCCGTGCGGACTTTGGAGAAAAGATGGAGGAGTTCAGTGGTATCGGATTGCGGCATAAGGATTCCTTCTTTCGTGTGTTTGAGACTATTATAGCAGAGGATTACAAAGGGGAAAAGAGTTAGGGTATGACATTACAGGAAGAGTATGAATTATCCTGTTACCGGGTATTGGACCGTCTGTGGGATGATAAAGAAGTATACCTGGTGCGCCATGTGGAAACGGGAAAGCTGTTCATTAAAAGCAGATTGACCTTTATAACCAGCGTGTTTATGAACATCTGAGCAGGCTGGATATTTCTGGTGTTCCGAAAATTTATCTGTGTCTAGAACAGGAGAAGAAACTGGTTGTAATAGAGGAATATATTCACGGAGAAACGCTGGAAGAATATCTGGAAAAGAAGGAAATCATGGGAGAAGATGAGGCGGTTTCCATGATTATCCAGCTTTGCAGGATTTTGAAGCAGCTGCACCGCTGCCGGTCGCCGATTATCCATCGGGATCTGAAGCCTGCCAATATTATGATCAGCAGTGATGGTGTGGTCAAACTGATTGACTTTAATGCAGCGAAGGAATACCGGATGGGGCAGATGGAAGATACCTGTTTAATGGGAACCAGGGAGTATGCGGCACCGGAACAATATGGCTTTGGCCAATCAGACGCCCGTACGGATATTTATGCTTTGGGCGTTATTTTAAACAGGCTTTTGACAGGTGATTTTCCGAAAAATAAGTTATATGAGGGCAGATTAAAGCCGGTCATTCAAACGTGTATCCAGATGGATGCGGATGCCCGTTACCAGAGTGTGGAGCTGCTGGAAAGGGCATTGGAAAGTGGTAAAAATGAAAAGCAGCGAAAGAAAAATACGGGAAAAAGAATGGTTTTACATCTGAAAAAACGGTATTTACCCGTTGGTTTTCGAACAGGAAAAGTATGGAAAATGTTTGCAGCAGGGTTTGGTTACTGGCTGATTACGTATTGCTGTTTGACCATGAATTTTCATGACAGAAGCGGCGCAGTTCAAATGGGATATGCATTGTGGTTAAACCGGATTGTCGTGTGGATTTATATGATATTTTCTGTCTTTTTTGGAAATTATGTTGGACTGCGCAGAAAATTTCCGGGAATGAAGGGAAAATTATGGGGACAGTTTTTGTTTGGATGTGGGTATCTGGTGTTGTTTTTTTGCGTGGCGGCAGTGGTTGTGGGGCTTTTGGAGTAATGAAAGAGTATATAGCCTGAACGGAAACATAACAGATCGTGAGGAGGAAAAGTCCGCTGGCAGCGGACGAAAATAGAAAGGACATATGGTAACCTGATGGAAAAGAAGGAGGTTATCACATGAGAGAGAACGTGACAGAAAGAGAACATCTGGTATTGCCGGTTTACTTAAATGAAAAGGTCGTGCTGGAAATGCTTGCAATCCTGCAGGATGGATTTTCTATGGTTAGTGAGATCAGTACAACGTCTCAGGAAAGCAATGATGTGAGTGGAACAACAAAAGGAGAAATGAGTTCTGGCAGTTTGCTGAATCGGGTCTTGAAAATCAAACTTGGGGCGGAGGTTTCTGGTGAAAAAAAGCAGGAAGAACAATGGGTAAGCAAGGAGGCCAGATTTCATACTAGTGCGTCCTTGTTTTCAGAGTTTCGCAGACAGCTGATTGAGCATGATATGCTGACCTGCATGGCATCGGATTCGCTGGATATCCATGAAATACAGATTGAGATTTTATCGAGGTTGAGGGAGCACTAATGAAAAATCCGCTCATCGATATTTTGGAAAAATTTATTTCTGTATACCGTATGAGTAAAATTTTTTCAGAGCCAGTGGCCGTTGGGCATAAGAAGCAGGCTTCACAGAAGGAACTGGCTGAGGATGCGCAGATACAGCAGATGAGGGCACTGTTAGAGGAACTTCGTGTTACAGGAACATTGGACTTTGTGCTGAAAAGTGATCGGGCTTCACTGGTGTTGTCCGCACAGGAGAAATATCTGGAAAATGATAATATCTCTGAACTGATCGGAGGAAATTTCAAAATTCTGGGTAAAGTAATTAAGATTTGTGCAGAGAAAGATGAGGAATCAGCCTGGTGCGGAAAACACCGCTGACATTTTAGACGCGGATTCGCTGGATGGTTTGATTCAGGCGTTTGAGAGCAATGATCTGAAACAACTACATCTGCCGGAGGTAGAAATTCAAATCAGTGCGCCGGCAGCAATTGTGATTCCGGTAGCAATTTATGTGTAGTTTGAGGATGCGAAGATAGCAGCAGGAAAGCGAGAACAGATAGCGTTTGCGGAAACCTTCCAACTGGAGTAAGATAGATATATCAGTTGGAAGGTTAATTTTATATCGGAGAAAATTCCAAGCATACGGGACAATTAAACAGAAAAGAACTGAACAGGCAGGGGGAGAAAGAGATGCTTAGAATCTTGCATTTATCAGATATTCATCTTGGAAAACATACAAAGATCCAGAGAGCATGGCGTGTAATATTGCGGCGGATATTGATCATAATGGCCTGAGCAATATTGAGTGTATTGTAGTAACCGGCGATATTTTTGACGGACAGGCACAGCTTGGGAAGGATAATTTACCGGAGCTGATTCATATTGCAGCAGGATTTTTCCAGACTTTATTGGAGGAAATAAACAGCAATCAGCCAGAAACCCCGCTGTGCCGGGAAGATGTCATTTTTGTACCAGGTAATCATGATATAATACGAACGGATGATGTGGCTAAGAGATGGGATAAGTATCGTGATTTTCTGAAAAAATTTTATGGGGAAATACCTTCCTGGTATGATCTGAAAAACTATTCCTTATGCAGAGAATATAAGCGTAAAAAGGTTGTTTTTGTTGGGTTTAATTCCTGCGAAATTGAAAAAAGAAAGCTCTTTGATTCTGATTATATCCGGACTTTTGAAAAGTATATGGGCGAAGAAAAACTGGAAAGTGTTGAAAAGCAAAAAGTCATTGAGGCAATGAAGGCTGTGACCGCGACCAGTTATGATGATTATGGAAGGATTCCAGTGTCTCAGCTTACGGCTATGGCACGGAAAATTCGGGGGATGGATGATTATACAGTGGTGGCGTTATTTCATCACCATTTTTATCTGTTCCCGGAAATTGCACAGCGTTTTGGCGACAGCAGCCTGATTCGGAACTATGCAGAGGTAATGCAGCAGCTAAGCTATATGCATGTGAGTGTAGTGATGCACGGACATAAACATTATGCGTTGGAGCGTCCGTTTATCACGGAAGGCTATTTTGAATCTCCTGAGAATATCATAGACGTATTTGCCGGCGGTTCTGTCGGGACAGATCGGAAAGACGAGCATACATTTGGTGTACTGGATTTGTATGGGAAGGATGATGATATAAAACTTCGGCATTATAAATTCTGTTATAAGGATGAAAAACTGGAGCCAATTAAGGAAAAACAGGTGCCTCCGAAGAAAACAAGTGGACGGGTTGTAAAACTGCTTGAAATATTGGAGATGCTGCGGCCTGAAAAATACAAAACGTATGTAACAACTTCAGAAAAAGCATTTTCGTCGTATGATTATTGCAAGGACATCATAAACTGGGTGAGTGCGGCAATCACAGGATTTACGGATGCGTACAGGTATCTGGAGCATGATTATCACAATATTTTGTTCCTGCTTTATGCGATAAATTACAGAGTTATCAGTTATATGAAACTGGTAGGAAAAGCGGATTCCTATTTTGAATCGGCATCTAAAAACTGGGATGCTTTCTATACGGAGAATTTGGAAAACAGTGGATTTTCTGTTTCGAAAGAAGAGTATCATCAGTTGTTTATGCAGAAAAGACTGAAGGATGTAGCAGCACATTGTGATAAGATTTTAAACCGGTGCGGCAATAAACCATCTCAGGTTTATCTGGCGTTTACGATGTTAGGAATATTCTTTTCAGATCTGTATATGGTGCTGACCAGGTACGCGGATGATTTTAAAGAAAGTATTCAATACAAGGTAAATATTAAAATCGAAGAAAACAAATTCCATGAAAATGTACCGGCTCCCCGCATTGTAATCCGCTCAGATGCAGATAGGAGAAGCGCGTATGTAGAGTTGTTGTGCAATGAAGCTACAGCACATAAAATGGCGGTATTGTTTGTAAAAGAGTTTGATCTGATGATTCACAAATTTGAGGATTATTTCAAACTGATTGGGTTAAAACTATATTATTTACTGCCTAAAATCGATAAGGATGTGATGAAGAACACGCTGGATAATTATAACTTTGAAGCGTATATTCCAACCCTGATTCCGCTGCTGACTGGCGACAATATTTACTCCTCAAAGACGGCTTTTGCAAGAGAACTCATTCAGAATGCAATTGATGCAATTGCGGTGAGGGCAGAAAAAGATTCCAGCGAGTTTTCGAAAGAAATTCTGATTGATATGAACAAAGATGAGCAGGGCAGACGATATTTCCGGATTGTGGACCATGGTACCGGGATGGATAAATACAAGATAGAACGGTATTTTACCAGCATTGGCCGGAGCTTTTATTCTGGAGAAGAGTATGAAGATCTGAACATTTCCTATAAGCCAATCAGTAATTTTGGCATTGGTTTCCTGTCATCGTTTATGGTGTGCAGGGAAATTGATGTTAGGACCAAATATTACACGGATAATTCGGAAGGATTAAAGCTGCATATTCCGAATTATGATGGATGCTTCTTTATTGAAAGAGATGAAAAGGCGGAAATTGGTACGGAAATAAAATTATATCTGGAGACGGATATTGATGATACCAAGATTATGAAATACATAGAGGAGGCGATGCGGGATATTGCGTATCCGGTAGAGCTGCATTGGAAGAATTATAAAAACTATTCAATGGAAATGAAGATTGAATCTCATGCAATGCGGAGAGCGGTTGCTGCAGAAACCTTTAAGTTCTTTGTGCCGTTTTGCGAAGATGGTACAATCGGCGAAGCCAATTATGAACAGGATATTCTTAGCGGCAAGTATGTTGAGAAGTATAAGTATGGACTGCTGCTTGGCAAAAATAAAGAAAATGTAGGAAACAGTGAGATTTTTAATTCTGGAATTGCGGTGGAAAAAGTTTCGGTTGCAAGTTTGTTTCACTGGCATTCAAAAAAACATGACAGTGGGTTTAGAGACCGTCATTTAGGGTGGAATAATAAAATCTGGATTAATTTTCCATCAAGCTGGCTTCAGTTGGATGTATCCAGAGAAAATATTACAGGTTTTAGCGATGTGGTTACAAAGGGAGAGAATCAGGACAGAGTGGTTCTTGACAGATTGGGACACCGGATTGCAGAAAGCATGTATAAGCAATTAAAACAGTTCATGGAATATGCGGAAAAAGAAGATACAGAGGTAGATGTGAGAACATTGTACCTGCAGGATGCAGCAGAGCAGGCCTTGATGCTTTGTGGAGAAAATGCGGGTGAACTGGTAGATAAATTGAGGAAATTGCAGTACGAATTAGTAATAGAATTTACAGAAACCGGGCTCAGCTATTACTTAGAACATAAAAATATACAAAATAAGCAGAGAATCCGATTTTCAAGTGATCAGGCAAATGCTGAATGGAATAAGCGGAAGAACATGATCAATAGTAGAAAGGACAAACAGAACCATATAACAAAGCATGGAAAGGATACAGTAGATATATGGAAAAATAGATCAGTGATGATTGATTATATGTGTTATTTATATTCGACAAAGGAAAAACAAGAAGTAAAACAACTATCAGATGTTAATTTTGAACACCGGATAATAGAACGGGATATATTTAAAGAAAAACGAGGAAACTTTAAAATTTTTTCGACATTGCTTTTGGTAAAGGACTTGAATGCCGCAGATGACGCGTTGGATATACTAAAACAAGATAATCCTATCACAGCTAGCATGGAGCGGTGGCTTTTAAAGAATACAAGTGTGGGGAAAGAGGATGAGACAAAGGTGGTAATTTCTTACGAAGAGCTGTTTCGCAGTGAGGAAAAGTCTTTGAAGGACAAAAAATAACCGTAAGTAATCAATTGCGGGTACCATCCAAAGCGAAACCCCGCATAGCTGCGGGGTTCAAGACTTCTTATAACGACTTGGACATTTTTCCTGAATTCCTGGTGCCCAGGGAAGCAGTTCATCCAGAAAGCTTAAATTTGTGTTATTCATATGTTTGGGAATTTCGGTGAGAAGCAGTTCTAAATACTGGTATACATTTAGGTAGTTAGCTTTTGCTGTTTCAACCAGGCTGTAAATCATGGCGCTGGCACGAGCACCATTAGAAGACTCAATTAGCACGAAATTTTTTCCGACCGCTGGTGAATGGACGGATGGCCTGTTCAGCATAATTGTTATCCATTGGGATATCACCATCTGTTAAGAAAGTTTGAAGATATGGCTCCTGGTGGATGCTGTATGCCAGAGCCTTTCCAATGGTACTGTTGTGGGTGACTTGGTTGTATTTTAATTTCACCCACTTGAAATAAGCGTCAACTTTTTCTGTAAGAATAAGCTGTCGCTATTTTAACCGATCATCTAATGGCAGATCATCAAATCCATTGTCGATGTGAAGCATTTCTGTGATCAGTGAATAAGCTTTATGGGCAATGGTGCCGTCTGCCGAACCTTTGATTGATTTGATGAAATCAGCGAAAGGTCTGCGTGCGTGAATCCAATAGCCGCCAATAACCAGATCAGGGCGCTCTTTACTGGGTTTGTGATACACCTGGTAACCATCAGGAAAGAGCCTGATTAGTTCTTCTTCCGAAAGAGAATGCTCGATAATTCGGGCCGGAAGTCCATCCAGGTCCGCATCTCTTTTTCCAAGCGTTTTTTTTACGACGGTATGAGGCAATGATTACTTCTGTGATTTCTGGTTCGGAGGCATTTTCATCAGCAGTCATTTCGGCTTCATTAAAAGAATCGAACAGAGTGAGTTGTCCTTCTGTGAGATTACTTTCGGCCTGTCGACCGAAGTGTCGCTGGTTCATGATACGGATCTGTTCAGTTAGAAGTTCTATCTGGTGGTTTGTATCAGCAAGCTGAGTGTTTGCGGTATCAAGCTGGGATTGTACAGAAGCAAGCTGATCTTGCAGGGACGCAACGATAATAATGAGAGCTTCCCGGTTAAGATTATTCGGTTGATCTTCAGAAAGAATCATCATAAGTTGCCTCCGTTAGTGCTATTACATGTCATTATTATAGCAAAAAAAGTTGTGTGGCGAATTAAAATGGGGAAAAGAACCGTGAAATTGCCTATGAATAGAACGCTGCATATGTCATTGTAGATTAAGCATGGCGTACCGCCTTGATCAGTGTATGCAGGAAATCTTCTGAGATGCCGGAGTCAACTGTAATGGTAATGCCATTTATTGTGATGGTAGCTGTTGTACGAATTGTGCGAATCATGCAAACTGGAGTGCTTGATTCTGTTGGAACCGAAGTGCGTTCAGAGTTTGGAAAAGCTAAAGGAACGATATCAGGAAGCACCCGTCTGGAGAGATATTCTTTGACAAGATGTTTCCAGTAATTGTAAGCATGGACTGAAAGATGATTTTGTTCGCACCATTGTTTTACTGTTAAGCCACTGGCTTTCTGCTCAGAAAGCAGGTAATCCATTCGTTTAGATGGAGTTGATGTGTCTTCGTTTTAGCGTTCATGAGAAATACCTCCAATTGAGTGATTTGGGCTGCGCGAATTGCGCAGGGATTTCGCTTTTAAGAAAAAAGATCCCCATTTTGCCAATGGTTTATGAGGCAAAACAGGGACTACCAATACGGAATAAAAAATTATAGTTTTTTATGTAAAAACAATCATATATAAAATTCCGCAAAAAATCAAGTGGTTATCGGATAAAAGAGAAAGATGAAACTTTCAAAAAATAAGAAATTTACAAAAACCTCTTGCGCCTCCACCCCCCTCCCGCTATAATAAAATCTAAAGCTATCTATATCCATGGATTACATACCGAGGAAGACACGTAAGATGAATATCACAGAAAAAATCACTGTGCCGCTGATTGAATCACGGTACCTGAGCGCGGAAAACGCGGACAGGTATCGTTCAATCATGCGGCTTTATTTGCATTATGAGAAAATGCGTTACTGGCTTTATCAGGAAGAAATTTTTGAGGAATTGAAGGCGGAGCCGTATTTTGCGGATTACACGATGGAGCAGTGCCGGCAGGACTTAAAATGCCCTGGTGGGGTGGAGAAATTTGTCTACGCTGCAGGATACCAGAAATGTGAAGAGCATTGAGGCGTTTAAGAACAAAAATTTCCGCTATCAGATGACGGAGTATTCCGTAGAGATTGAGCGTATGGTGGTACGGCTTGAGAACCTGTTTGTGGAGGGAGCTTCGCTGGAACCGGCGCTTCTGGACCGGCTGCGCATACAGATTGGAAAGCTGGAGGAGACGGCTGCGCTGGAAAGTGACCAGGTGCATGTCTGGTGGAATGATCTGAACCATGACTTTATGCGGCTGAACCAGAACTATCAGGATTATATGCGGGAATTAAACAGTGTCCGGGCGGAAGAACTGATGCGGACACAGGAATTCCTGGTGTTTAAGGACCGGCTGATTGATTATCTGCGCAGCTTTGTGCAGAGCCTTCAGATGAATGTGGGTAAGATTGAGCAGCATTTAAAGAAAGCGGATCCGCAGATTGTTGCAAAGCTTCTGGATAAGGTGACGCAGTTTGAACTGTCTGTTCCCAGAATGGATGTGGAAGTGAAGGAAGAGCAGATCCGGGAGCGTATGGAAGGGCGGTTTCAGAGCATTCGCAGCTGGTTTGTGGGAGGCGCCGGGGAGGAATCGGAGGCGGCGAAGGTGTTTGATACTACCAATGAGATTATCCGGAAAATTACCCGGTATGCCGCGCGGATCAGTGAAGCCGGAAACAGAGGAGCAAACCGGCGGGAGGAGTATCAGAAGCTGGCGTCCCTGTTCGCAAAGTGCAGGGATATCCGGGAGGCGCACTGCCTGTCCGCCATGGTGTTTGGGATAGAAAAGCCTGTTCATCTGAAAGGAGATTTTAAAAGAGAGACGGACAGCATCAACAGCGGTGTTTATGAGGAAGAGCCGCTGCGCGTGACCATTGCGCCCCGGGTGCGGAATTATAAGGAAAAAGCGAAACGCAGTGTGATTGCGGACCGTTCGAAAGAAAAGCAGGAGGCCAGGGATGCGGTCCTGCAGAGAGAACGGAAGAACCGGGATCTGCTGCAGGAGTATATCAAAGACGGGCGGCTTATTTTCGCGGAATTGCCTGTGCTGGAGCCCTATGTGCGGGATGTATTTCTGCTTTGGCTGTCTAAGGCACTGGAAAATAAGTCACGGACGGCAAAGACGGAGGATGGGCGGTATTATACTGTGGAGGAGCGGGAACCTGGAAAACGCTGTGTTTTGCAGTGTACGGATGGAACCTTTTCCATGCCGGTGTTTACGATCATATTTGAGGAGTAAAAGTGATGAATGTATTGGAGACCCTGTTGAACCGGCGCTGGATCTTAAAATCAAGGGACCGGGAGCTTTATTATCAGGTTCGCGATGAACTGGACAGCGTGAAAAAATTTCTGACGGAAAAGGTGGGATACCAGGTGATCGTGAATCCGTATCTGATCCGGGTGGAGAAGATACCGGCCAAGGCCAGGCCCTGGATGGGAATCCGCCAGTTTCAGGATCCGCTGCAATATGTGTTTTTATGCCTGATCTTAAGCTTTCTGGAAGTGCGGGAGGCGGGAGATCAGTTTGTTTTGTCGCAGCTGACGGATTTTGTGCAGGCACAGTGCCGGGAGGTGCAGATTGACTGGACCTCCTATACCCACAGGCTTCATCTGATCCGTGTCCTGAAATTTTGTGTCAGTGAGGGAATGCTGGAGATTGATGACGGCACGGAGGACAGCTTTATGCGCAGTGAAACCGGTGAGGTTCTTTACCGGAACACAGGTGCAAGCCGTTATTTTATGCGGAATTTTACGCGGGATATTATGGAATACCGGGAATGGAGGATTTTGAAACCGATGAATGGATCGATGTCAACACGGACCGCGGTGTGGCGCGCAGACAGCGCGTATACCGCAGATTGCTGATGAATGTGGGAGTATACCGGACCTCGGAAGCAGACGAGGATTTTAACTATATCCGGAATTATCAGGGCAGAATATCAGATGAACTGGAAGCGCTTCTGGGCTGCGAACTGCAGGTTCACCGGGGAAGCGCGTATCTGGTTGAGGGCGAGAGCGCCAATCTGGGACATTGTTTTCCGGAAGAAAAAACAGTGGGAGATATTGTGCTGTTATGCTGCTCTCTGATCCGCAAGAAAGTGGAAGCCGGAACCTGGAAGCTTCAGGCGGATGAAAGTATTCTGGTATCGCGTGCGGAACTGACCGGGCTTTTAGAAGAGTGCCGTCGCAGGTATGGGGCTGGATTTGTGAAAACTTACCGGGATATGACGCCGGGAGAGTTCTGTGAGGCAGTTCAGGGTTATCTGGAGGAACTGGATTTTATTGCCCTGGATGCTGGAGATGTGGCTGTGGCGCGTTCGCTGACCGGACGGGAACAGGATCGGGTGAGAATCTTTCCTGTGGTCGGAAAAGTATTGGGACAATATCCTGTGGATTATAATGGGGAAGAGGAGACAGAGGAATGAACAGCAGATGGCAGATGAACCGGATTGGCCTGATTGATTTCTGGTATTATGATGAAGAAGAGTTTGCTTTTGCGGATGGAAGGATGCTGTTGCGTGGTTCCAATGGTTCTGGAAAATCCGTTACCATGCAGAGCTTTATCCCGCTGATCCTGGATGGAAATATGCGCCCGGAGCGACTGGATCCATTTGGCTCCAGGGCAAGAAAGATGGAAAATTATCTGTTAGAAGAGGGCGATGAGCGGGGGGAACGGACGGCATATCTGTATCTGGAGCTGAAGCGCAAAGAGGGAATAATTACCTGACGATTGGGGTCGGACTGCGTGCCCGCCGTGGAAAGAAGCTGGATACCTGGTATTTTTACATCAGTGATGGAAGGCGGATTGGCAGGGATTTTTTCCTTTATAAGGATGTGGACAGAAGATTGCCTGTACCAGGCTGGAGCTGCGCAACCGGATTGGTGAGGGCGGGCGTGTCATGGACAGCCAGAGCGAATATATGGACGCGGTGAACCGTCTGGTATTTGGATTTGAATCGGCAGAGAAATATAAGGAGATGACGGATCTGCTGATTCAGCTGCGTTCTCCGAAGCTCTCCAAAGATTTTAAGCCATCGGTGCTCAATGATTCTGAGCAATTCTCTTTGATGCTGTCTGAGGAAGACCTGCGTCCGATGTCGGAAGCAATCGAAAATATGGACGCGCTGAAAACCAACCTGGATCACCTGCGGGAGAGCCTGAAGGCAGCAGGCCAGATCCGGCGGGTTTATGATCAGTACAATCAGGCAATGCTGTGCCAGAAAGCGAAGGGCTATGTGGCGGAGCTGCAGAAACAAAAGGAGTACAAAGCGCTGGCGGAATCCTGTGAAACAGAGATTCATGAGATGGAGCAGGAGTGTGAACACCAGAAGGAACGGCATGCAGCTCTGACCGAGGAGGAACAGATTCTGCGGGAGCAGCAGGATTCTCTGAATGCCAGTGACGCGGTGCGTTTAAAAGAACAGGAAACGGAGCTTGTCGCTCAGATTTCGGAAGGACAGACCCAGGAACAGAAGAAGCAGAAGCAGGAAGAGGAAAAGAAAGCACGGTGGCAGGAGCTTGACTACGGATTCAAAGAGCTTGCCCAGAAGAACGAACTGGAACTGGATAAGTTAAACGAGATGCTGGATGAGACCGAAGAGCTTATGGAGGAGCTGCCCTTTGACGAGGCTTCCTTCATGGCCCGGGACCTGCGGGAGAATCCGGAGCGGGAGTATGATTTTGACGGTCACCGGAAACAGCTGGAGGTGTACCGGAAAAGAGTAGAAGAAGGAATCGAAATCCTACAGGAAGAAAAACAGTGCCGGGAACGTTATGACCAGCGGCTCGCGGAGGTGGACCGCAGGCGGGAGGAACGGGACCGGGCTGAGCGGGAACGGATTCAGGCAGAGCAGCTTCTGGAGCAGAAGAGAAGTGAACTGACGGAGCAGTATTACAGCTGGAGCCGGGGCAATGCGGAGCTTTCCCTGACAGACGGAGTCCTTCAGTCACTGACTCGGGCGGTGCATCAGTTTGACGAGGATTCTGATTATAGTGAAATCCGGGAAGAGGTGCGCCGGGAAGCGTATGGACGGGAAGACCAGATCCGTGAAATGCTGCAGGCTGAGAGACAGAAGCAGACGGAAGTCTGTCAGGCCCTGGAAGCAAAGCAGGATGAGCTGGAACAGGTTCGGAATCAGAAGGAACTGGAACCGGAGAGAAGTTCTGCGGTGGAAACAAACCGGAAACGGCTGAAAGAACTGGGAATTCCATGCTATCCGTTTTATGAGGTGGTGGATTTTGACCCGGGCATGGACGCGCAGGCCTGCGCGCGTCTGGAAGAAGCGCTGGAACAGATGGGAATTCTGGATGCGCTGATTGTGCCGGAGGAATACCGGGAGCAGGTGCTTGCCACAGATCCGGGGTGTGACCGGTATCTGTTTGGGGATGGAAAGAAGACCGGTGAGCATTCTTTCCTGCTTTTCCGTGGATAATCCGCGCAGGATATTCTTTATACCAGCAGATCGCGCCGGTGCTGGAGCAGATTGGCTTTCAGATAAGCAGTGCCGGTACCTGGGTCGGGGCAGATGGTCATTACCGGATTGGCGTACTGGAAGGCACGGTTGCCGGGCAGCAGGAGGCACGCTATATTGGAGCCGGGACCCGGAGCTACCGGCAGCAGCGTATTCAGGCGCTTGAACAGGAGCGCGGTCTTGACAGCGGAGAAGGAACAGGCAGATGAAC
>SCPO01000570.1_pt1 | contig 14037 bp, 21 predicted proteins | sample 6106821 | NCBI WGS metagenome assembly SCPO01 (sample SAMN10720448, study PRJNA508395) | human gut metagenome | isolation source: Participant 2 stool, 0 month | host: Homo sapiens | collected 2017 | reverse complement strand
GGACGCAATAGGATTGTTATTTTCGTCAATCAAAACTTCCTTTATACGAGTTGAGTCCAAGCTCAATACCGAGTACAGTTTGCGTTTTGAATTGCGTTTTAAATCTGCTCCATAATTTCTCCCTCTGTTTTTATTTAAAGAATAAAACTCTTTACTATTATTATAAACAACTTATATGTTTGGCAATGCCAAAAAGAGATTTTTTTCAACAAATTTGAGGTAACTTCGGATGTTGCAATTCTTTTGATAATGTGCTATAATCAAACGAGATATAGATATTTGGAGAATTGAACATAGTTGGAATTATGTATATTTAATAAAAATAGAGATGACCTATAAAGGGGATATTGGAAAAGGATAATGTTATCGTTTTAAGAAACATTATCGAATTTTCCGAAACGGAGGGCGTTACAAGCAGTGCAATAAAGAATACGTTGCAACACGTCTTGCGAATGACGACAATATTTTATCACGTCTTGCACAGGCGGGTAAATTTATCGGAGACGACCTTTACAGACTTGCGAAGTTTGATATTGAGCAGATTTATAGAAGCTTTTTCAACTCAAATTAGTACTGCCGTCGGCAATCCTATCGGATTCAGTAACGGATATGTAGCGCCAATCAGAGCGATAACAGAGTCAAAGTCGGCACAGGAACTTCTTTGATTTGCTTATCGAGCATTACAGAAAGTTCGGCAGCGGAATTTTGGCTAAGTATAATGCGTTTAGATATGACGGCGAACTTATCGGAGTATCGAATACTGATGATATTACTTGATTCGCTTGTCGGCATTGAGTATCAAAACAAGTGTTGATTGATAATACAAAGGCGTTTGTCAGCGGTAAAGCGGCGAATAACGTATTGTTGTTCGGTGACAGAGGTACGGGTAAATCATCATCTGTAAAGGCACTTTAAATATGTTCTGCGATGACGGACTTCGTATTATCGAAATGCCTAAGCATTGTATAAAGGATATACCGTCACTTTCAAAGGTGTTGGCTGAAAGCCCGAATAAGTACATAATATTCCTTGACGACCTTACTTTTGAATCACACGAAACAGAGTACAGAGCGTTAAAGGTTGCAATGGAGGGACAACTTCAGGCTAATCCTACAAACGTGCTTATATATGCAACGTCAAACAGAAGACATTTAATAAGAGAGAATTGGTCAGACAGAGAGGGCGGAGAAATCCACGTAAACGACCAAATGCAGGAAACACTTTCACTTTCGAACGTTTCGGTATCAGTCTTGTATTCTCTGCACCTAACCAAAAAGAATATCTTAATATCGTTTCCGAAATGCTTAAAAGCACAATATCCAAATGAATGCGGATATTGAAAAAGAGGCGGTAGTATGGCAGATGAACTACGGAGGCCGCAGTGCAAGATGTGCAAAACAGTTTGTAACGTCTTATATTGCAAAATAAATTCAGAGAGGAAGTTTATAATGAAAAAGAAAATTATAGCTATTAACTTGCAGTTTCGGCAATGATGTCAACAGTTGCTTTGCCGAAAACATTAATGCAAATTATACGGATAATGTATTGTCATTTGAACAGACAGACGAAAATATTGCCGTTGTTTCGTGCTATGACGAAAACGGCAAGCTTTGCTACAGCAATATGTATAAGTCTGAGGACGGCAATTTCAGTGCCGATATACCTAAAGAGTATAAGGGTATGGAAAAACCGTGATCAGTAAATGATGATGTCAGCCGACAGCCAAACCGTCTGTAACACCGACAGCCACACCGTTCTGCAACAGAAAAGCCGTCTGCAACATAACACCGACAACTAAAGCCGTCAACGGACACACCGTCAATTTACGAAAAAGTAACAGACGCAATTTATGCACCGGCGGTTGTTAAGGAAGTTGAAACAACTACAAAAGACGGTGAAGATATGTATGCCGTTACTTTGCTTGCAGAACAAGAAATAAAGACATTGATTGAAAATGATGTTACATTTGAAACTTCTTCCGGAGGCTTATTCGTTTATGAAAGGCAAAGACGCAGGAAATCTTGAGGAGGGTGACGTTATCAGCCTTACATCAAACGTTGCCGGAACAAGAATAAATCATATGTACTTTTTTACCCGCAGGACGAAGATATAATTACGGGCAGTCAGGATTTCGGCACTGACTTTGAAAAGTTAATTACTGAAAACGGCTCAAGTGTTGCAAATCAATGGAAGCTTATGAAGTACGGTGAAAAGCGTCAAGCGACGATATCAGTACGCATTCGGACTTATCGGTAAGGTGGTTCAAATTCACTTACTGATAAACAAGAGCGGCAGTACAGACAATGTGATCGAAGTTGATACAAAGAAAGATACAATAGTTTATACTGCGATGTATCGAATAAAAATGAAGTTGAAATTGCGTCAGTTGGCGATATAACTTCAACAATTCCGAAAAGCACTTTCGATAAGGACAATACAATAGATTTCACAAACGATTACAGCTATAATTACGCACTTGTAAGAGTGGTTGACGGAACGGCAACGGATATAGTTGTATACGAAAATTACAATGATTAATCAGATTGTCTGCAAAACCTCTATGGTTTTGCAGACAGGCTCAACAATTAATGTAACTCAACAAATCCTATACGATTGTAAAATTGTAGAAGAGTAGGAGAAATTAAAATGAAAAATTAAAGAAATTTTGCAGTTTTATCAGCGGTATTGGTGGTAGGAAATATTAACGCAGTGTTCGCTGACGGTGATATAAGTGTAAGAATGAAGATGGGATTGTGTCGAATGACGCCAGTTACATAAATTTTACGGATACGAAACCTATACAAATCGATAACCGAACATTGCCCGCAAGGGCAATGGCGGAGGCTGCCGGTATGGAGGTTGAATGGGACCAGCCGACTCCAGACCTTTGACGCTTAAAGCAGACGCAAATTCGGACAGACCGATAGAACGTTTTGCGTCAGAGGCGATTAATAAAATTGACGGTTTGGGGTTGGATATGGCCGACAAAGTATAACGGCAGCTTTAAGACTTAATGACAGCAACGCTGTTATTAGGTATAACTTTACCGATCTGACGGCGTAATGTGCCGTTTGGCAAGATTATGAAATGGTTTCGCAGGCTGTTTTCATAGAGGACGGTACACTTATGATACCGATACGTGATTCTATGGAAATGTTCGGACTTGATATTGAATGGTATCAAGATGAGCTTTGTGCGGAAGTTAATATCCCCGAAGAAATAGATATTCCCGAAGGGCTGCAATAATTCCGAACCACGGAAACGGTAAATACAGCGCAGAATAATCTTGCCAATTCAGTATAGATATTGAGGATGTGCCTGTTGACAATGATCAGCAACTCGGTACATATTTGGGTAAGTTTAAGATTACGCATTATTGCCCTTGTATTGCAATCTGTAACGGCGGTTGGGGCGTATACCGCCTGGGCGGGTGAGCTTATTCCCGGTCAGACCATTGCGGTGAACCTAAAATTATTCCTAAAATTAAGTTGGGTGTATGACGGCTATGGTTACAGACACGCCGAAGATACCGCAGCGGTATAGGTGAATATCATATTGATATGGCTGTGCCGACTCATTCAATGGCAGTGGCACTCGGTGTTGTATACAAAGATGTATATTTGGTTGAATAACAGAGTGCCGACAAATTGTCTGGAACGTGCAAAACATTATTTTTTTATTTCAAAATTTAATTTTATTGCGTAATAAAATAACAGGCAAGCCTACAGCTTGCCTGTGCACTTTTGCGAAAATAAACTCTAACGTACCAATGTACGCCGACGAGTTCATTTTCACAAAATCCAAACTATTTCTCGACCTGCCAGCCTGTCGACATTTTGTCGACAGGCTTTTATCTTTCCATTTTCAATACTGTACGCTGTAAGGTGGTAATTCACTGCCGCCGCGAAGTCGTGCATATACCGCTGATTAAGTCAACAGCCGTACCGCAACCAGCGTCAAATGCACTGTAACAGGATTTTCGTCTCTTATTGATAGCGACAAGAACACGTTCATCATCATATTTTCTTTCAAATATGCGTGCTTGTTTTGTAAAACAACCGAACGAAAATCACCGTCAATGCTTTACGCATTTTTTTGTGCCCGGTAGCAAGTTTTGATATAAATTCAAAGCTCATTGTCCGAAACCATCAAAGAAGCATACACGAAGTGCAGGATCACCCTCGTTTTATGTGTTTTACACTTTACATTCCGCTGCCGTAATATACACAAGGAATACCAGGCATACCGAAAATCATACCGTAAGTAAGCGGTATATGCTTTTCGTTTGTAAGTATGCTTGCAATTCTTGAAACATCGTGGTTGTCAACAAAACTCAATAGGTGCTTGCCACGGTACAATGTCCATTGTTCGGGACCGAATTGACGTAACAATGAATGTACAATTTCAAACATATTCATACTGTTAAAACTTGAATAAACACCCTTGTAACATTCATAATTAGTGCAACGTGGAGCATATCGTCATTGACAAATTGATTGTAGTCACCGTGAAGAAGTTCGCCGAGCAGAAGAAAATCATTTTAAACCGTCAGTATAACTTCTCAATCTCTTTAGGAAATCCTTGTCAAGACGGTATGCAACGTCAAGACGTAAACCGTCAATGTCAAATTCGTCAATCCATAGTTTGATACATTCAAAGATGTGGATTTATAACTTCTTCATTGCGAAGATTGATTTTACAAGATCGAAATTACCCTCCAGCCTTCGTACCAAAGACCATCATTGTAATTTGAATTACCGTTGAAATCAATGAAAACCAATCGCGGTAACGTTCTCCCCTGTTTTGAGAACGTCCCGAAATGCCCAAAATCCTCGTCCACGTTTGAATACGCCGTCAAGAACAACTTTGATGTTGTTTTGTGAATTTTCGCATACTTCTTTAAAGTCGTCATTTGTGCCAAGACGACAGTCGATTTTTGTAATCACGAGTATTGTAACCGTGTGTGTCGATTCAAATACAGGTGAAAAATATATTGCATTCGCTCCGAGATTTTTATATGCTCAATCCAATCGTTTACTTTTAAAATTCTGTGCGTTAAAACACCGTCATTTTCAAACGGTGTACCGCAAAATCCTAACGGATAAATTTGATAAAATACACTTCTTTCACATGCATATTTCTGGCCTCCTTAATGGTTATAATTTATTATATCATCTGTGCAGTATAAACGTCAATAAAAATATTTATAGAAAAACTTGAAAACCATAGAATGTGATAAAATAAATTAGTATGAACAAATTTAAAAGGAGTTTTAATTATGTCAGGACATTCAAAATGGAGTACAATTAAGCGTAAAAGGGCGCAAACGATGCCCAAAGAGCTAAATATTTACAAAATCGCTCGTGAAATTATAGTTGCCGTAAAAGGCAGGCGGTCCGGATCCGGATAATAACTCAAGTCTTAAAGACGCTTTATCGCAAAGGCTCGTTCAAATAATATGCCTAACGATAATATAAACAGAACAATTAAAAGGCGGCGAGGCGATACGGACGGTGATAACTGAAAGTATCACATACGAAGGTTATGGACCGCAGGTGTTGCGTACGTAAACGCACTTACAGATAACAGAAACAGAACTTTGCCCAGACGTACGTCATTCGAACGGCGGTAATATGGGACAGACAGGCTGCGTAAAAGCTTATGTTTGACCAAAGGGTATTATCATTATCGAAAATGAAGATATGGACGAAGATGAAATCACTATGGACGCTCTTGAAGCCGGTGCAGATGATATTGAAGTAGAGGACGGCGTTGCGGAAATCGTGACTGCTCCGTCTGATATGGTGCTGTTCGTGACGCACTTGCGGAAAAGTATACTATTTCTTCTGCCGAAGTCAGTATGGTTCCTCAAACAATGACTGAACTTACAGAAGAAGGTCAAATCAATGCAATGACCAAGCTACTTGATATGCTTGAAGACAATGATGATGTACAGGATGTATATCACAACTGGGATATGCCTTCAGAAGACTAATTCAGTGATTTGGGGCATATCTGCACAATATTTTAAACTGAAAGTATAAACATACGTCGGCGCTTTAAAATATTGCACACCTATACCCTTGAACTTGAATTAAAATTCAAGCAATTTTCGACATATCTGTACGGTTTCAAAGCTCGAAGTATAAACATACGTCTGCGACTTAAAAAGCACAACTAAACTAAAACTTGCTTGAATTAAAATTTAAGTGGCTTTTCAGTCTATTTGCACATTTTTCAAGTCTTGAGTATAAACATACGTCGGCAGTGAAAAACTGTACATCTATACCAACTAACTTGAATTGAAATTTGCGGGTTTTAAACACAAACATTAACAAAGGATTAGATTATGAAGAACAAGATTATTCAATTATTGCAAAGCACAGCGGGAATGCTCATATTTGCACTTTTAAGCGGTTGTGCGTATTATATTGTAGTATTAAAATTCATACTGTCACACACATCTGTCGGCGGCGGATTATTAGGATTTTTCTTTCTGCCGGCAATCATATTCGGTGCGGCGCTTGTGCTTATAAAATAATAAAGCAATGTATGGAAAACGGTAACTACAATGCGGTTAATTTAATATTTTGGCTGCATATTGTATTTATAATAATATCAGCCGTATTTTGTTTCGATGTTTGTATAATTTAAAACGGTGTTCGTCGTGAACACCGTTTTTCTTATTTTAATTTTCGAGCAAATATTTTTCCTTTGTTGCCATACCCCCACGAATGTGACGTTCTGCCTTGTTCTGCTCAAAACCGCCTGTGCTTCTTTGTACAATGCAGGGTTTATTTTATAAAGTCGTTCATGTACATCTTTGTGCACGGTTGTTACTATCAGTGTCGATTTCAACCACGTCTGAAATATTGATAGGGATTCAGTCCTCAATATCTTCGGCAATGTTAAAGTAAACATATATCTCATTTTTGAAACAACACGAATTTCTTTTACAACCTTTTTCAATTCCTCGTTTGTGATGTTGCCCGAAAATCAAATGCACTGAATGTGTTAAAAATGCTTGAATACTGCTTTGATTTTTGGTGATTTCTCGTGTCTTGTTTGTTTCGTTAAGACGAAAACTCAATTTTCGATTTCTTCGTTTATAGGAATCATATCGTGTTCCGCCTCGTCCATTGTAATAAGTGCTTTTACGGCAAGTGTTTTAATCGTTCACGTTCCTGTTTTAATTCGTCAAGACGGTTTTCGACTTCCTCCAACACAATACCGCTTTGTATTTCTGATGTATTCTTTGATTATACTGTTGCACCTTGTTTCGACAAGTGTAAAAAGCTTTCTCGGTCGTTAAGCAATGATTTAAACAATGTATTCAAAGCCGATTTCAACCAATCTTCATCAATGCGGATGTATTCGGAATCACATCTGCCGCTGCCGTATGAGCTTCGTTTTGAGCAAGTCCACCAAACTTTAGGCGGTCGGTTGGGGAGTATTGCTTTTGATATCGTCTGTATGAAAAGCCACAACTGTTGCATTTTTATAAGATTTGAAAATAAATGCTTATTACTGCGTTTTCACGTTGACAGTATTGCTTTGCGTTCTTTTCTTTTATCTGTTGTGCCTTTTCAAATTGCTCGTCCGATATAATGCGAAATTCCGGTCTTTCCGATACATACCATTCTTCTTTAGGATTTTTGTCGCTGACTTGTAAATATATCTTTCATACTCTTTTACCGTTAATGACCGTGCCTATATAAATCGGATTGGTTAAAATTCTGCCGACAGAAATTTGACTCAATTATAATTCGGTTGACCGTCTTTTAATTTTTTGTCTTGACGTGTGACTCGTAAAGAAATTTTGCAATTTTCGCCATGCCCCATTCTTCTTCGGTGTATAAGTCAAAATTTTCTGTACCCAACGGCTTTCTTCTGGATTGGGTACAAGAGTGTATTTGTCGGTTCTGTCGTAGCCGAAAACAAAATTCGGAACAATACCTCGCTCTTTGCTGAATTGCTTGCCGAATTTTGTGCGTTCACTGATTTTTGACTCTCGTTTTCCGCAATCATAGCCATAAGGTTGAGCGTAAACATGTCAATATCCTTGCCCTCACCCATGTTTACAAGGTGTAGTTGAACACCGAGATTTGCAAGCTCTCTTGAAACAGTTATAAAGTCAAGAGTGTTTCTGAACAGACGGCTAATGTCCTTGACATATAAACGCTGAAATTCACCACGTCTTGCCGCACTCAAAAGCCTTTGTAAATCTTTTCTGTTTTTCATTTTGGTGGCGGATTTGCCCTTGTCACTATATATGCGAATGAGCGTGTCGTTACGATTGCCGACGTATTTTTCAAAAAATTCACGCTGATTTTCCAGACTTAGCTCTTGTTCTTCCTTGTTTGTAGAAACCCTGATGTATGCCACTGCGTCCATTTAAACACCCTCTCTGTTAATTCTAAAATATTCTAAAAGAAGTATATCATAGAATTATTTGAAATACAATAGTACAATGTAAATTTGTAAATAATATTAGATAAAGTATCACAAACATTAAAAATGGTGAGGACGTACCTCACCATTTTGTGTTTATTGCGATACCTTATGTATTTATTCCGCTTTCAGAAGAGATATAGTCGTCTACGGCTTTCTTGGGGATTTTCCAACACGAGCCGATTTTAAAGCCTTTGATTTTACCGTTCCTCAGCAGGTTATACAAAGTGTTTCTTCCGACAAGAAGATAATCCATAACTTCATCAGTGGTCCATATTTCATAATTATCTGACATTATGCGTCAACTCCATTCGTAAAATATTAATTGTATGTTATACGCATAAATCATCATAATCGGAATACTCCAATGCCAAGTCTAAAGGATTTCTGATTGTATCAAATTCGTAGCGTCTTGGAATTACGACAGGACTCACACCGATTTTATTAAACTTTTAAGTATGGCTTTTATCTGAGATTTATTGAAATTAAGTATATCAAACGCCCTATCTAAACTGCTGTGAGTAGCAGATGACTTTACAAGCTCTTTCATCAATTTCTTTGAATTTTTCTTGCATGATGATTTATCAATCATTGAGTATATGTCAGTAAGTTTATAAAAATCACCTGTGCCATAGAAGATATTTGCATAATGCTTGAAAATGTATTTTCCTATAATATCACTTTCCTTTAAAAAGGAAGATGCAGAAGTACATTTGAATTTCTTTGTAAGATGTCTGACTTTCTTTTAAAACAACGTATTTCAATTCTTATAATTTTTGAATTATCAATATAACGACATTTAGGATTTTTCTTTTAGCTGTCGATATTTATTGTAGTAGGTGACTTCAATACCGTTATTTCCGGTTATGGTAATACCATTCTTTGATAAGGTATTTCTTTTAGATTTTCGTTTTTATATTTTTTATGGTATATTTGCTCGGGAAATATCCTCGTTTTAATAAATTTATGTAAGAATCAATTACTGCTTGATCATTCAGTTCCACATTGCTGCAATAATCAATTCTTGATATATTGCAAGAATCAAATTCAGGTAAAAATGGTGATACGGTTTTTATCAATATATTAAATTTCTTTATAAGTTTATCAATGTTTTAGAATTAAATATTCCAATATAGTTGTGGTTTTCCAATACACGTCTTGGATTGATTCTATAATATAAGACATGATGATTATATTCGTCTTGTTTGTATTTTTATGAATATTATGATACCGTAATCTTGTAATGCGTTGAAACAGCACAATCGTCTTTGGGTTTGTAATTTTGTCCGATGCATTATATAATTCATTGTATACAATACGCACATCATCAGTGGATAACTTGTAACTTAGTTCAAATGTATGAAAATTCATACTATTACCTCCTTAGTATTACCGCATTATTGGTTTATATATAATAATGATATTAGTATTATATTGTTATCTTAATATTATTTTATATTTTTATTTGGTAAAATATTTATACTTATATAATGACAGGTGATGTATAATCGAAGATGGTGAAGTAAATGCAGATAAAAGTCGATTTAAATATATATTTAATAGTAGTAATTGTTGATATTTTCCTTGACAATAAAAGAAAAATGATATATAATCTTAATTAAGAATAAATCCTAATAAGGAGGGCAAATGACGAGTAGAAGAAACACCATTCAGAAAGACTTAGTACGAAATGCTGTATATGAGATGAAAGACATGTTACAAGCAAATGAAGTATATGAATTTCTAAAAAAAGAATATCCTACCATTGGAAAAGGAACAGTATATAGAAATCTTGATATATTGGTAGAGGAAGGTGCTTTGAGGAAAGTTGAAGTCTCGGAGGGACCAAACCGATTCGATTTTTCATTGAAAAATCATTACCATGTCAGGTGTGCAAAATGCGGTGAAGTTTCAGATGTGGATATGGATGAAATACCGGATTTGATGAAAAAATTCATGATACTCACGGAATTGAATTTTGGATTACGATATTTCATTTAAAGGTATTTGCCCAAAATGCAGGGAGGAGGCAAAAGAGGAATAACATGGATAAAAAAGCGATGTATAAGCTGAGTTATGGATTATTTGTACTGACTGCAAGGGAAGCAGAAAAAGATAACGGATGCATCATTAATACAGCTATTCAGGCAGCTTCGGAACCAAACCAGTTAAGTATCTGTGTAAATAAGGCAAATTATACGCATGATATGATTCAAAGAACCGGAAAATTTACTGTATCAGTCTTAAGTCAGAAGGCACAATTTGAATTGTTCAAACATTTTGGTTTCCAATCAGGAAGAGATACCAATAAGTTTGAAGCATTTAAAAGTGTGACAGGTATAAATGATATTTATTATATTACAGAAGGTACAAATGCATACATTTCTGTGACTGTTACTAAAACAGAAGACTTAGGTTCACATACGATGTTTATCGGTGAGATAACCGATATGGAAGTTTTAAGCAATGTTCCTTCAGTAACATATGATTATTATCAGAATAACATTAAGCCTAAGCCACAGGAGGTTGGAAAAACAGAGGACAGTCAGACAATATGGCGTTGCAGAATTTGCGGATATGAATATGTAGGCGAGGAATTACCGGATGACTTTGTATGTCCTTTGTGCAAACATCCGGCATCAGATTTTGAAAAAGTGATAAAGAAAGCGGAGGTAAAAGAAATGGCAGAAAACAAATACGCAGGAACACAGACAGAGAAGAACTTAGAGGCTGCTTTTGCGGGGGAATCACAGGCAAGAAATAAGTATACCTATTTTGCTTCTGTTGCGAAAAAGGAAGGTTACGAGCAGATGTCAGCACTATTTTTAAAAACAGCTGATAATGAAAAAGAACATGCTAAAATGTGGTTCAAGGAACTGGCAGGAATTAGTAATACAAAGAAAATTTAGCGGCAGCTGCGAAGGCGAAAATTATGAGTGGACAGATATGTATGAGAGCTTTGCAAAACGGCTGAGGAAGAAGGTTTCCATGAGCTTGCAGCAAAATTCAGAGCTGTAGGAGAGATTGAAAAGCACCACGAAGAGAGATATCGTGCTCTTCTTAAGAATATCGAAACTGCACAGGTATTTGAAAAAGTGAAGTTAATGTATGGGAATGCCGTAACTGCGGACATATTGTGGTAGGAACAAAGGCTCCGGATGTATGTCCTGTATGTGATCATCCACAGAGCTACTTTGAAGTTCATGCAGAAAATTATTAAAGGGAGATTATTATGAAGAAACAAACGATTAATTCAAAAAAGCAGTAATGATAGGCTGTGGCTTTGTCGGTTCCGCATCTGTATTTGCTCTTATGCAAAGTGGATTATTTACAGAGATTGTTCTGATTGATGCAGATAAGGGGAAGGCAGAGGGAGAAGCTATGGATATTAGCCATGGAATTCCGTTTGCCAGTCAATGAAAATATATGCCGGCGGTGATTATGATGATGTTGTTGATGCTGCAATCGTTATCATATCTGCCGGAGCAGGACAAAACCGGGAAAACAAGACTTGATCTTGTAAATAAAAATGCAGCAATATTTAAGTCAATTATTCCTGAAATAGCAAGAGAAATTTTTCCGGAATTATGTTGGTAGTTGCGAATCCGGTAGATATTCTTACGCAGGTAGCAGCCAAGTTATCGGGACTTCCGGAAAACAGAGTTATTGGTTCGGGTACAAGTTAGATAGTGCACGATTAAGATATGCTTTGCGTGAGCATTTATCGGTGGATAGCAGGAGTGTTCATGCATTTACTTAGGAGAACACGGAGACAGTGAGGTTGTGGCGTGGTCATCAGCCAATGTATCTGGTGTTCCGTTATGAAATGTGTGAAATGCGTGGGCATTGCTAACAAAATACGGAAGAAATAGCGACAGCGGTCAAGAATAGTGCTTATGAAATTATAAATAAAAAGCATGCTACATATTATGGAATTGCGATGTCTGTAAAAAGAATCTGTGAAGTGATTATGAGAGGAAATCAATACTACCCAATATCTCACATGATTCATGGTATATATGACATTGACGGAGTTTCATTGAGTATGCCGGCTATTGTAGTGCAAATGGTGTTGAGTCAGACGTACCTATTAATTTGAATGGCGAGGAAGCATTAAAGCTTAAGGAATCAGCTGATGCTTTGAAAAAATTATAGAAAAATTGAACTATAAACTTTGCAGATAGAATAAAATGGAATATGCATATTAAGATTACATAATAACACAAATATAACAGCAATATAGGCTGTGCATTAATATATTTATAGGAGGAACAACGAATGAAATACATATGTGATGTTTGCGGATGGGAATACGATGAGGAGAAGGGCTACCCGAAGGTGGTATTGCACCCGGCCAAAATGGGAGGATATTCCGGAGGATTTTGAATGTCCGTTATGTTTTGTAGGAAAAGATCAGTTTTAGCTTAATTTGATTATAAAGGATATATATATGAAAGTAGAGCCACTTAGTATAGATATTGTTGGGTTGGTAGGAGCTTGTTCTTATGCATTGACTGCATCGAAGCAGAACTTAAAATGTAAAAATAAACATGGAAAAGAGTGGCTTATATAAGTGTACGTATGGCTGAATATTGGTCAATCAAAAGTGATGCGTTACAAGATTTAGCCATGTGTGCTTTGTTGCATGATAATGCCCTAACCCAATATATTTCGGAAGAACTACAAAATCATTCCGATGTTTATATCAAAAATAATTTATCAGAGGAGAAAAACATCTTCATTGTATTTATGGTGAAAAAATATCTCAAAACTTCCGTTTAAAACAGATGTTTCAAACGCTATATTATATCACCATGAGCATGCGGATGGAACTGGTCCATTTCAAAAGACATGGCGGGAAATTCCATTGTTTGCAAGGATAATTCATTTGGCTGATATGATTGATATTATCGGAAACAGTAAGGACTTTTAATGGGCAGAGATGGAATTTTATATGTCAGTATCTTCAAAAAATAAGGATCGTTTATTTGACTCGAATGTGTGAACGCTGTCATGCATTCACAAAGAATCCTTTATGTGTTTAAGGATGATTCTTTTGAAACAAATCTCTGGGGATTATTCCAAGAAAAAACAAGTTTTGACTGGGAAACATGTAAAAACGTTGCAGACTTTTTTGCAAATATTATTGATTATAAATCTTCTTTACCAGCAGGCATCTCTGTAGGAGTAGCTGAAAAGCATCTCTGCTTGCTAACTATATGGGATTTAACACAATAAATACACAAAATGTATTTGGCTGGCGCTTTGCATGATATCGGTAAAATGGCAATAGGCAATGAGATTTTGAAAACCAGATAAACTCACGGATGATGAATTTTCTAAAATGAAAAATCAGCGCTGGGTATACGTATCGTATATTATCAGATGTTGATGATTTTGAGGAAATACGAGATTGGGCGGCTTTTCACCATGAAAAGTTAAATGGAAAAGGATATCCTTTTGGAAAAACTGCTGATGAATTAAATGAGCCGGAACGTATCATGGCTTGCATTGATATTTATCAAGCTTACCGAGGACAGACCTATAAGAAAGGATTATCGCATGAAAAACATGTGATATATTTGA
>SCPO01000821.1_pt1 | contig 14099 bp, 14 predicted proteins | sample 6106821 | NCBI WGS metagenome assembly SCPO01 (sample SAMN10720448, study PRJNA508395) | human gut metagenome | isolation source: Participant 2 stool, 0 month | host: Homo sapiens | collected 2017 | reverse complement strand
CGGGGCATGTTCCGCCGAGAGTTACTACTGATCTCCGGCGATCACTGGATTATCATTTGATTGAAAAAATGAATGCGCGGGAAGATAAATACATTAATCAGCCAGATTGTCAGCTACCACGAAGGACCGGAACGCATCAAAGCGGAGATCGCCAAATACGACAGTGTGATTGTCGGAGATATACCGGCGCATGAGCGAAACTATATCATCAAATATTGTTTCGGTCAGAATATCCGGACATACAGCGTCCCGAAAATATCGGACATTCTGCTTCGCAGCTCGGTGGAACTGAATCTGTTTGATTCGCCGCTGCTTCTGTCGCGGAATAATCAGGGACTGCAGATAGAGCAGGAAATTATGAAACGGATCATCGACATCGTCGGATCACTCATCGGAATCGTAATTACGATTCCGATTTTTTTGATTGTAGGAATCTGTATTAAGATGACCGACGGAGGTCCGGTGATTTACCAGCAGACGCGCCTTACAAAAAACGGAAAGAAATTCCAGATATATAAATTTCGTACCATGGTGCAGAACGCGGAAGCAGATGGAAAGGCACGGCTGGCAAGCGAGGATGATCCGAGAATCCTGCCGATTGGCCGGATACTGCGGGCAACCCGCCTGGATGAGCTGCCGCAGATCTACAATATCTTAAAAGGCGATATGTCCATCGTAGGTCCGCGCCCGGAACGTCCGGAGCTGGCGTCAGAACTGGAAAAGAGATACCGGAATTTTCCTTCCGCCTGCAAGTCAAAGCCGGTCGACCGGCTACGCGCAGGTGTATGGAAAATATAACACAACCCCTTATGACAAGCTGAAACTGGACTTGACGTATATACGCAACTATTCAGTGCTGGAAGATCTGAAGCTGATTATCATGACGCCGAAGATTATGCTGATGAAGGAGAGTACGGAAGGGGTTAAGGAAGAAACTCATTAAGTAAGGAAATAAACAGGAAACCAGATATGGAAAAAAAACCAGATATACGTATATTTATTGCCTGCCATAAGCCGACCTATGTGCCGGAAAATTCATTGTTCTATCCGGTTCAGGTCGGAGCAGCTCTGACGAATAAACGGTTTGAGCATATGGCATATCGTGACAATGAGGGAGAACATATATCCGAAAAATCCGGATTACTGTGAATTGACGGCACAGTATTGGGCTTGGAAAAATATAGACTGTGATTATTATGGATTCTTTCATTACCGCCGCTATCTGACGTTTCACAGGGTATGTCCGGTGATGGAGAGTGGAAAAATCCTTGGAAAACGCCAGCATCCGTATATAGAGCTGGATTCCGTCTGGGACGATTTGACACCATATTGGATGGAAGCCGAGTGGATGGCGCAGCAGATTATGAAATACGATCTTCTGACCGTTTACCGAGAGCGGATCAATACGACGGTATACCGCCAGTACTGCCAGTATCATGAAGCAGAAGAACTGAATCATATGCTGGAGATTGTAAACCGGGTTTACCCGGAATATACAGATTCGGCAAAGGCATATATGAGTTCCAAAGATATTTATTATATGAATATGTATATCATGAAAAGAGCTGTTCCATACCTATATGGAATGGCTTTTACACTTTTAGATACATTCGAGCAGGAGAGAAAAGAGATAAACAGACCGCAGGAACCAAGGCTGTATGGCTATCTTGCGGAGCGGTTGTTTGGTATCTTTTACTTTTACCAGAGGAAGAAAGGCATACAATGTGCCGAGCTTCCTTATCTTAAATTCTATCATACTGAACCGGGAAAGGAGGAAGAAGTATCGAATATACGGGAGTTTCGTTTAAAACCGACCAACTTAAAAATTAAAATAGATATGCGTAAGTTAAACCGTCTGTTTCCGGCAGGAAGTTTCCGGCGGGTATTGCTGCGCGGTTTTTGAAATAAAAGCAAAATCGAAGAAAGAGGAAAAGATATGAATTTGTTTTTAAAACGACTGGGCGGATTTTATAAGTACCGTTTCCTGATGCAGCAGCTTGTAACAAAAGATATTAAGCTGAAATACCGGAGAAGTTTTCTGGGATACCTGTGGAGTATCCTGAATCCTCTGATGGTTATGGTTATCATGGTAATCGTATTTTCCAATATGTTCCGGTCTGATATTGTCAATTTTCCGGTATACCTGATTATCGGACAGACGCTTTATAACTTTATGAGTGAATCAACCACACAGGCGATCTTCTCCATTATCGGAAATGCGTCATTGCTGAAAAAAACCTACGTGCCGAAATATGTATTTACCGTATCTAAAATTACAAGTTCCTTTGTAAATATGGTATTTGCACTGGGGGCGCTAGTGATCGTATTTGTGGTATGCCGGGTCGTTCCGAATGTTTTTTATCTATTTATTCCGGTAATTCTTCTGCAGGAATATCTGTTCTGCCTGGGACTGGGAATGCTCTTGGCGCAGGGGTGTGTATTCTTCCGCGATATACAGCATATTTATAACGCAGTATTGACCGCATGGATGTATCTGACTCCATTATTTTATCCGATTACCCTGCTTCCGGAGGCACTGCGGAAACTGGTTATGACGTTAAATCCGATGTATTTCTATATCACGCAGTTCCGTCAGATCGTGCTGGAATGCCGGATGCCGGATCCGTACCTGATTCTGGCTGGATTTGTGGCAGCCGGAGTGGCACTTCTGATTGGAGTGTGGGCATTCTTAAAGACGCAGGATAAATTTATCTTATATATCTAGGAGGCAGAAATGGCATCGGACAAAGACACAATCATAAAAGTAACAAATGCGGCGGTCCGTTTCAATATGGCTTCCGAGCGCATTGATAATTTGAAAGAATATTTTGTAAAACTGATCAAACGCGAGCTGATGTTCCAGGAATTTATGGCTCTGAAAGATATCAATTTTGAGGTAAAACGCGGAGAAGCGTGGGGCCTCATCGGAACGAATGGTTCCGGTAAATCGACACTTTTAAAGCTGATCTGCGGTATTCTGAAACCGTACCGCGGCACGGTAGAAGTGAGAGGAAACATTGCACCGCTGATTGAGCTGGGTGCCGGATTCGACGGGGAACTGACGGCGACGGAAAACATTTATTTAAATGGCGCTGTCCTTGGTTACAGCAAGGAATTTATGGATGCGCATTACGATGAGATCGTTGAATTTGCAGAACTCAAAGATTTCATGAATATGCCGATCAAGAACTACTCATCCGGTATGGCGGCGAGACTGGGATTTGCGATTGCTACGATCGTGCAGCCGGAGATTCTGATTGTCGATGAGGTACTGGCCGTCGGAGATGCGGCATTTCAGGAAAAATGCCAGGAGCGCATGCATCATATGCTGGAAAATGGTACGACGCTTTGTTCGTCTCCCATACGATGGCAACGGTGCGGCAACTCTGCGATCACGCAATCTGGTTAAATAAAGGCGATGTGGTGATGCAGGGAGAGGCAGAGGGCGTCTGTGATGCCTATATGGAAAGCCTAAATCTGCCGGAAAATTCATAAAAATCCCCAGAAATGCTGTAGATGAAAGGAATGTAACATACATGGAAAACAAGCAGGACAGATCCCGGATATCCGGATCATGTGGTCTGCCACAAACCGGCCTATGTGCCGGAAAATCCATATCTGTATCCGATACAGGTGGGAACCGCACTCTCCGGAACAAAACTTCCGGGGATGCTGCATGACGATGAGGGAGACAATATTTCCGAACGGAATAAGACATACTGTGAGCTGACGGCACAGTATTGGGCATGGAAAAACGAAGAGGCGGATTACTATGGATTTTTCCATTACCGCCGCTATATGGCATTTGATCCGTCTCTGAACAAAGACGATGGATGGGGGAATATTGCCTATGACCGCATCTCAGAAGAAGCGATCGAGGAAATGAAACTTCAGCCGGAGATTATGCGCGATCTGATCACAAAATATGACGTGATCAGCGTCCGGGAACGCCGGTATCCGCGCATTAAGACAGAAGGAAAAACGATGGATGTGTACCATGAATATGGCATGGTTCCTTTCCAGCATCGGAGAGATCTGGATATTACCCTGCAGATCTTAAAGGAAAAATATCCGGAATTTGCACAGACAGCAGATTCTTATATGCGGTCCGAAACCGCTCATGAGTGCAATATGTTCATCATGAAAAAAGAGATCTATAAAAATTACTGTGCATGGCTCTTTGACATCCTTTTTGAGGCAGAAAAGCGGATCGACAGTACCTGGTACAGCGTGGAAGAATACCGGGTGATGGGATATCTGGCGGAACGCCTTTGCGGCATCTACTATGAGTGGCTGAAAACCCAGCCGGGAATCCGGGCGGGAGAATTGCCGAAAACCCTGTTCAAAGAGACAGCGCCGAAAGCGGTTCTGGAGCCGGTTTATCCGGCAGGCGTGCCGATCGTGCTGTCTGCCAACGATAAATTTTCACCGTATCTTGACATCATGATCCGCTCGGTGATTGCGAATGCCTCACCGGAGAAAGAGTATGACATCATTATTCTGTACAACGACATTTCTGAGAAAAATCAGCATCTGATTTCCATGGCAGCCAGGGACAAACAGAATATATCGATTCGTTTCATCCGAGTATGTGAATACTTCGATGCGGGCAAATTATTTGTCGATCAGCACTTGTCCGTAGAGACATATTACCGCCTGATCATCCTGGAGATCATGCCAAATTACCATAAGATCCTCTATCTGACTGTGACATGGTGGCCGATCATGATGTGGCAGAATTGTATGATTTTGACTTGAACGGAGCCGTGATTGAGCGGCTAAAGATATTGATGTGGCAGGACAGCTGAACCTGAACCAGAACAACTGGCAGACCTATGCAACCGAGACATTGGGACTGGACAGTCCGTATGACTATTTCCAGGCGGGCGTCCTAATTCTTGATCTGGACGGACTCCGCAGGACGATGAGTTCGGAAGACATGATTCAGATGGCATTGACACATTCCTATCGCTGTCACGATCAGGATATCCTGAATATCGTGTGCAAAACAAGGTAACCTACTTACCGCAGCAGTGGAACACCCTGATGGACTGGCAGGAGATAGGACGCAGCCGTATGGATATTCTCAAGATGGCACCGAGACAGATCTATGAAGCATACACACAGGCGAGAAAACGCCCGTATCTGATCCACTTCGCCGGATATCAGAAGCCGTGGGATGTGGTGGACTGTGATTTTGCGGAATATTTCTGGGAGTATGCGAAGCTGTCGCCGTATTATCCGATGATCCTGAGAAAAACGAAACGATGCCTGATGGAGGAGAAAGAAGCAGAACTGTCAAAAATCGCAAGGATGGAGCAGAACGCGGGCATCCGGAAGATTGCCAATAAGGTGCTGCCGATTGGGAGTCGGAGGAGAGTGGGTTAAAGGAATCGTTAAGAAAAAGTTTTAGAAAATATAAGGGGAATAATATAATGGAGAAACAAATAAATACAATGCTAGATATAAAAATTTTCGTGGTGTGTCATAAACCATCATATGTTCCGAAAAATCCATATTTATATCCTATTCAAGTTGGAACTGCATTGGCGTCGAATAAGTTATTAGGAATGCTTCATGATGATGAAGGTGATAATATTTCTAATAAAAATAAAACATATTGTGAATTGACTGCTCAGTATTGGGCTTGGAAAATATGGAGGCAGATTATTATGGCTTCTTCCATTATCGTAGATATTTTTCATTTGATCCAGATGCGAATAAGGAAGATATGTGGGGAAATATTGTATATGAAAAAATTTCAGAAGAAGCTATACAAGAAATGAAATTAAATCCGGAAGAAATGAAAGAGCTGATTACAAAATATGATGTAATTTCAGTAAAGGGAAGAAAATATCCGGAACAAGAAGAAAAAATAAATATTTATGAGGAATATGGAAAAGCGGTATTCCAACATAGAGAGGATTTAGATAAAACATTAAAAGTACTTATCAACAAATATCCGAAATTTTCTGAAACAGTAAAAGAATATATGAAATCGGATGTAGCACATGAATGCAATATGTTCATTATGAAAAAGGAAATTTACAAACAATATTGTTCATGGCTTTTTGATATTCTTTTTGAAGTTGAAAAACAGATTGATACTACATTTTATAGTGTAGAAGAATATCGAGTAATGGGATATTTGGCAGAACGACTTTGTGGATTGTATTTTGAATACTTGAAAAAACAACCGGGAATTAAAACATTTGAGCTTTCAAAAACCTTGTTTAAAGATACAACACCAAGATCAACTCTTAAGCCAGTTTATGAAAAAGAGATACCAGTTGTATTGTCTGCAAATGACAAATTTTCTCCTTATTTGGATGTTATGATCCGTTCGATTGTTAAAAATGCGTCGGATAAAAATAACTATGATATTATCATTTTATATAATGATATTTCACAAAGAAATCAGAATTTGATTAAAATGTCATCTAAAACAAATGTAGCGATCCGATTTGTTCGAGTGAGTGATTATTTTGATGAACAGAATTTATTTGTTGATCAACATTTATCAATAGAAACGTATTATAGATTAATCATTCCAGAAATTATGCCAGATTATCATAAAATCTTATACCTGGATTGTGATATGGTAGTAGATTGTGATGTGGCTGATCTTTATGAGGAAAATTTAAATGGGATGATTGTAGGAGCATCTAAAGATATAGATGTAGCAGGACAGTTAAATTTAAATCAAAATAATTGGAAAGAATATGCAAAAGAAATACTGGAACTTGATAGCCCTTATGATTACTTTCAAGCAGGGGTATTAGTGATTGATTTGGATGAATTGCGTAAAATAACAACTTCGAAAAAAGATGATTCAATTAGCTGTATCAAAATCGTTTCGTTGCCATGATCAGGATGTTTTGAATATTATTTGTAAGAATAAAATTAGATATTTATCACAGCGATGGAATACATTAATGGATTGGAGAGAGGTTGGACGATGCCGTATGGATATATTAAAGATGGCACCAAGAAAACTTTTTGAGGAATATTCTGAAGCACGAAAAAAACCGTGTATTGTTCATTTTGCAGGATATCAGAAACCCTGGGATGTAGCGGATTGTGATTTCTCAGAATATTTTTGGAAATATGCGAGTGATTCTCCGTATTATACTAGATTGATTTATTATATTAGAAGATGTTTAGAAGATGAAGTTAATGTACCTGCGCCTGTATCACAAGTTGAAAATTTAGAAGAAAAGGAGTCTTTTGTAAGAAGGCTGTCGGCCGTATTTTTTCCGTATAAAAGCAGGAGACGTGAGATATTAAAGAAAGTTGTAAAAAGTTCATACATATTTGATGGTAGAAATTAAAGAGAGAGGTATTTATGTATTCGATATTAAAAAAGAAAAATTTATTGTGTACAGGTTGCGGAGCATGTGTGAACATTTGTCGGGAAAATGCAATTTCTTATAAAGAAAACATAGAGGAAGATGGCTCCTTGATTGCACAAATTAATCAAGAAAAATGTGTTGATTGCGGACTTTGTCGTTCTGTCTGCCCTCAATTAAATACCTCGCTCAATGATAATTGGAAAGATCCAGAATGCTATGCGGTCATGGCAGACGATGATATAAGAACAAAAAGCAGCTCTGGAGGAGCTTTTACAATACTAAGTAATTATGTGCTTGAACAGAATGGTGTTGTATGTGGTGCTGCCTGGGGCGAAGAATTCGAAGTACATCACATTATAGTGACAAAAAAGAGTGAGTTGCCATTACTAAGAAGAAGTAAATATGTCCAAAGCAGGATTGAATATGTATATAGAGAACTTAAAAAATATCTTGAATGTGGGAAAAAAGTTCTTTTTGTAGGTTGCCCTTGCCAAGTGGCAGGTTTAAAAAGTTATTTGAAAGCAAAATATCAAAATTTAATAACAGTGGATCTGTATTGCAATTATACACCATCTCCTGTTGTGATGCGGAAATATTTAGAAGAAAGTTATGGAAAGGAAAATATAGATTCGGTTGAATTTCGTATTAAAGATGAGGGGTGGATCGCTGATATTTGTGACGTAAAGTTAAAAAATAGAGCTAAAAAACGATGCAGAGAATTTAATGATTCATTTCAGCAGGGATATCATGTCCGTTTATATATGCGAAAAGTATGCGAAGATTGTAACTTTGCGGATATTCCAAGGCAGGGGGATTTTTCGATTGGAGATTTTTGGTGGATTGAACAATATCATCCAGAGCTGAATGATCAAAAAGGAACAAGTTGCATTTTGGTTAATAATCAGGAAGCAAAAGATATATTTGAAGCAATAGAGTCACAGTTCAAAGTATGCGAGCGCGTTGAATTGAAATGCATGGAAAACAATCGGAAACCGGGTGTAAAAGCGCACAGAAATAGAGACTATTTCTATAAATTATTACAGGAAGGCAGTTTTAAAGATGCGGTAGAAAAAAGTAAAAATGGAATTTATGATATTGTGCTCTGGGGAAATTGGAGTGAAAAAAATTATGGGTCGGAATTAACGTATTATGCATTATATCAAGTGCTCAGTGGTTTAAACTATAATGTTCTCATGGTAGAACGCCCCAAAACAGCTGTGTGGGGGCCAAATGAAGGAACTCCCTTATTCCAGACAACACCATATCCATCCTATGCATGCCATGAGCTGTACAAGAGTAAAGATGAAATGATTGAATTGAACGAGAAAAGCGATATCTTTTTAGTTGGATCCGATCAGATTTGGCATCATGATTTATATAAGCCATTTGGCGAAGTGTGTTATTTTGATTATGTATACAACAGTAAGAAAAAGATAGCGTATGCGGCGTCTTTTGGACGAGAATACTGGAACGGTACGGAAGAAGATGTTCAAGAGACAACAAGAGATTTACAAAAATTTGATTTTATTTCTGTTAGAGAAAAAAGTGGAGTGGAGATTTGCAAAGAAAAATTTAATGTTACGGCTGAGTGGGTATTAGATCCGGTCTTTGTGTGTGATTCAAAAAAATATGTTGAATTATCCCAAAAATCACAAGCGAACATGCCGGAAAAATACATTGGCGTGTATATGCTTGATATTGAAAACAGGAAGCTTAATATTATAAAAAATGTAAAAGAGAAGATTCGGATTCCGGAATATATTATTACAGATGCATTTAAAAAGCATGATGATTATTGAGGAAGAAATAAATCTTCACAAAGAAGCATTTTGTGAAGATTGGTTAAAAATATAATTACTAGTGAATTTGTAATTACAGATTCATTTCATGGGATGTGCTTTTCGATTATATTTCATAAACCGTTTATTGCAGTCATTAATGAAGAAAGAGGAGGAACGCGTTTTAGGGAATTAACCTCGAAGTTAGGATTATCAGATAGAATTGTTACGGCTGATGTGGAACAAGAAAAAATAAAAGCAATATGTGACCAAGAAATAGACTATAAAAAAATCGATTCGATTATTGAAATGGAAAAAGAACGCTCTTTAAACTGGTTGAAAAGGGCTTTACTGAAAGAAAAAAAGGTAAAACTGGATGGTTACGATATTCTGCTGAAACGTTTACTGAAATATCAATATGAAATGAAAGATATAAAGCCAAGGCTGAAACAGGCAGAAGAAGCGTTGGGAGGAAGAAAGTGGGATATTCAGGTTCATAGAAATGAAATAGATGAATTGAAAAGGGCTTTAAAGGAAGAAAAAGGAGGAAGAAAGTGGGACATCCAGGTTCATAGAAATGAATTAAATGAGCAGTTAGAAAAGATAAACAGGCTTGAAAAAGAGCTGATAGATTTAAAAAGTACTTTGAATGATTCATTTTTGTCGAAAGTGATTCAGGCAATGAAAGCGAAAAAGAAATCATAAATTTAATATTATTTACGGAGGAGAAAATGAAAACAACCCTTATTATTATGGCTGCCGGTATTGGTTCACGTTTTGGAACCGGTATCAAGCAGCTTGCAAAGATGGCTCCCAATGGGGAGATTATTATGGATTTTTCGATTTACGATGCGAAAGAAGCAGGTTTTACAAAAGTTGTTTTTGTGATTCGAAGAGCAATTGAAAAAGAGTTTAAAGAAGTAATAGGGAATCGTTTATCTAAAGTGATGCCGGTTGAGTATGTCTATCAGGAGTTGGAAGATTTGCCAGAAGGCTATCTGCTTCCGGAAGGACGCGTGAAACCGTGGGGAACCGGGCAGGCAATTTTGGCTTGTAAGAATGTGGTAAAAGAGCCATTTGTCATTATTAATGCTGATGATTATTATGGAAAAGTTGCTTTTAAAAAGCTTCATGATTTCTTGATTTCCGAGAATGAGAATAAAGAGAAGATGAACCTTGCCATGGCTGGATTTTCTTTGAAGAACACGCTGAGTGAGAACGGAGCTGTAACCAGAGGTGTCTGTGTGGCAGATGCAAATGGATATCTGAAGAAAGTGATTGAGACAACGGGAATTCAGATAGTGGATGGAAAAAAAAAAAAATACAGTGCGATAATGCGGAAGTCAGCAAATGGATTACATCAGATACAATGGTATCCATGAATATGTGGGCCGGATATCCGGACTTCCTTCAGTATATAGATGAGGGATTTTCTGGATTCTTAGATAAACTGAATGACAATCCACAGAAAAAGGAATATCTGCTTCCGAATATTGTGGCGGAGTTATTGGAGAAGAGAGCTGCGTCGGTAAAGGTTTTAGGTACATCTGATAGGTGGATTGGGATTACATATAAGGAAGATATTGAACCGGCACAGAAAGGTTTTTCATTAATGATAGAGAAGGGCCTGTATCCGGTAAACTTATGGAAGTAATTTTAAATCCAAGAAAAAAATTAGCAAGTAGTTTTTACAAAATAATTTAATCTATTTATTTTCAGTGACAAAAAGGATGTCACTATTTTTTATTTTAGCAGAGATCCATTGTTTTATGATATCTGTAGAAGCAATAAAAATGGGCATAAGGAGCGGAGAGGATGGAAAAGTACGATAAGATAATTATTGGTGCAGGGTTATATGGACTTTATTCTGCATTATTTTGTGCAAAAAGAGGGCAGCACGTCATCGTTTTGGAGTGCGACCCGACTCCTTTTAGGAGAGCAACCTATATTAATCAGGCACGAGTTCATCAAGGATATCATTATCCCAGATCAATTTCAACCGCGATGAAGTCGGCAGGATATTTTGAACGGTTTAATAAGGATTATGCTTTCTGTGTGAATAAGCAGTTTGATCAGATATACGCAACATCTAGCCAATATTCCTGGTCGGACGGTAAGCAGTTCAAGGCTTTTTGCAAAGCAGCGAATATTCCCTGTGAAGAATTGAATCCCGGAAATTATTTTAAAGAAGGTATGTGTGATGGGGTATTTCGGACTCGGGAATATACATACGATGCCATGATATTAAAGGATTATCTCCTGGAAGAGTTGAAAAAATTTCCTGGTCACGTAGAAATAAAATATGGTGTGAATATTATCGGTATTGAGAAACTTCAAGATGCTTATGTTATCAATACAGATACTAAAGAGAGATATAAATCAGGATTTGTATTAAATGCGACATATGCGGGAACCAATCAGATCCTTGATATGGTTGGATTTGAAAAGTTTGGTATAAAATACGAGTTGTGCGAGATCATTCTTTGCGATGTGAATGATAAATTGAAGGATATAGGATTTACAGTAATGGATGGCCCGTTCTTCTCCATTATGCCGTTTGGTAAGACAGGTTTTCATTCGCTTACGTCTGTAACCTTTACACCGCATACCACAAGTTATGATGCGGTTCCTATATTTGAGTGTCAGGAGAGAAGTGGCGGTTACTGTTCTACGTTCCATCTGGGAAATTGTAATGACTGTTTGGCGAAGCCGGTAACGGCATTTCCGTACATGGCAAATTTGGCACGTAAATATATGTTGGATGATTATGGATTTGAATATAGAAGCTCATTGTTTTCGATGAAACCGATTCTGATGAGCTCAGAAATTGATGATTCAAGACCTACCGTTATTCGAAAATACTCCGAAAAACCAACTTTTGTTGGGGTTTTGTCGGGCAAGATAAATACAGTATATGATTTAGATGAGGTGCTTAGTGATGATGAATAAAGAGAAGAATTTTGCATCTGCCGTTATTTATGTGCATAATGCAGAAAATAGAATAGAAAATTTTTTGAATATGATAATTAAAACGATGGAGGATAATTTTGAGCATTCTGAAATTATCTGTGTGAATGATGCTTCGGAAGATCGTTCTTTAAATATTATTAAGGAAACAAGCAAAAAGGCATCCAGTACAAGTGTATCAGTTGTGAATATGAGTTATTTTCATGGATTGGAACTTGCAATGAATGCGGGGGTGGATCTTTCAATCGGTGATTTTGTGTTCGAGTTTGATAATACGTTCCTCGATTTTGAACCAAGGGTGATTATGGAAATTTATCGCCATTCTCTGGAAGGATTTGACATTGTAAGCGCTTCCCCAGACAGAAAGGAAAGGTTTACTTCGAAACTCTTTTATAAAGTTTTTAACCATTATACGACATTAAATTATAAGATGGGAACGGAGAGTTTTTGTGTACTGAGCAGACGTGTTATTAACCGAATCAGCTCAATGAATAAAACAGTACCGTACCGGAAAGCGATTTATGCAAATAGTGGATTAAAAACAGACAATATCAAATATCAGACAATCGAATCAGGAAAACAGGCTTTTGATAAAGAGGAAAAAGGATATCGTTCAGGGCTTGCGATTGATACATTGATATTATTTACAGAGATGGGATATAGTTTTTCGAAGATTATGACAGCATTAATGATGCTTATGTCATTATTTATGAGTGTTTATTCGGTTGTGATTTATGCAACGGCAAATCCAGTTGCAGGATGGACGACGACGGTTCTGTTCCTTTCGGTTGCGTTCTTTGGACTTTTCGGAATCCTGACCATTGTTATTAAATATTTACAGTTGATCGTAGAACTGGTTTTCAAACGCAAACATTATAGTTTTGAGGGAATAGAAAAATTGACGAAATAGGAGAATGAAATGAAGGCGCTGGTTGGATATACGGGCTTTGTAGGAAGCAATATTTATGATGCAGCAGGTAAGGAAATTGACTCGGTTTATAATTCGAAAAATATAGAGGATGCGTATGGGACATATCCGGATTTATTGATTTATGCGGGGCTTAGAGCTGAAAAGTATCTGGCGAATAATGCACCGGAAAAAGATATGGAGTTAATTTATCAGGCGGAGGAGAATATAAAGAAGATCAGTCCCAAAAAATTGGTACTTATATCTACGATAGATGTATTTAAGACACCAAAAGCGGTTGATGAGGATTCTGTCATTGACACAGAAAATCTTCATGCTTATGGATACAATCGATACCAATTAGAACTCTGGGTTAGAAAAAATTATCCGGATGCTTTGATTATCAGGCTTCCGGGGCTTTTTGGAAAGAATATTAAAAAGAATTTTATCTATGATTTTATGAATGTGATTCCGTTCATGTTAAAAAAAGAAAAAATTGAAGAATTAGCACAGCGTGATCCAGAATTAACAAAATTTTATGTTTTGCAGGAAAATGGTTTTTATAAGGTGAATGTTCTAGAGAAAGATAAGGCAATGCTGAAAGAAAAGTTTAGACAGCTCGGATTTTCGGCACTTAACTTCACAGACAGTCGAAGCAGATATCAGTTCTATAATCTGGGAAATCTTTGGAGAGATATTAATATTGCACTTTCAAAAGGAATAAAATTATGGCATCCAGCCACGGAACCGGTATCAGCTGGAGAAGTTTATGAATATCTTACAGGAGAAAAATTTACTAACGAATTAGGAAGTGTACCGGCGGATTATGATTATAGGACACTTTATGCGAATGTATTTGGTGGACGTGATGGATATATAATCAATAAGTCTTCTGTACTTGAAGAAATTAAGCGATTTATTGAGAGGAGCGTTGGATGATGAAACATATGAAGAGTTTTATGAATATTATCCTTTCAATATGTGTATTGATGTTTATTTTTGCATTGGATTTTGGAGATGTATTTTCTCATGGTTATTTTACGGATGCAATAAAATATTCTCAAATTTATGAGGGTGATATTCAGGGGTATGTAG
>SCPO01000327.1_pt1 | contig 14471 bp, 8 predicted proteins | sample 6106821 | NCBI WGS metagenome assembly SCPO01 (sample SAMN10720448, study PRJNA508395) | human gut metagenome | isolation source: Participant 2 stool, 0 month | host: Homo sapiens | collected 2017 | reverse complement strand
ACGAGCAACAGCACCGTAAGCTGTCGGAGTTTACAGATTTTGTCAGACGCTACTTTCCGTATGTGGAGAAGCTTATACCTGTGGTAAACTTCCTACGTGAACGTTTGGGTTTCAATGACGGAATAATCAGAAGACTGTGCGAGTTCAAGGAGGTCGGAATAAAAGGTAAACTCTATTCTTCCGAAGTTTAACCGAAGCTTTGATACCCGACATTCTGTCTGCTCCATCAAACAGGATGAAAGCGGTAAATTCGATTTCAAGATAGACGGGGTTTCACATGTGAACTGGTTCAGAAAGAAGATGAATGAGTTTAGGGAAGCCATGGGAATACCTAAGCAGAAACAAGATAGAGGTATAAAACTATAAATCAAAGGAACGGCCGTAATAATCTGCCTGTATTGAGCGGATTATCACGGCTTTTTTATACTTTTGCAAATGGATTGAGACAACTCTGTCCAAAGACATATGAAAATAGAAGAAGCGTTATGCTCATCTTGTACTTGAAAACGTAGGAAATTTTCAATTAGATGCAAGGATAGCATAGTGGTTCTCACGCATATAGCGTGGGCTGCTATTGTTACATCTGCATCTATGGTTTCCTACGACCTTCAAGTAAAGAGTGTGGCATACAGTTCCACGCTTTTTAGTTTAGCCTTATGGTGACAAATATGAATAACATAAAATGGAATATAAATGATATTAACTGCACAACAGAAGCAAGCAATGATAATGATTGAAAAGTTCATTGCAGATAAAGATAGCCAAGTATTTATTTTGAAAGGATATGCAGGTACAGGTAAAACGACATTGATTCGTAGTATTGCAGATTATTTATCTACTCAATCTTTACATATTCAGTTAATGGCTCCGACCGGACGTGCTGCAAAAATATTACGTTCTAAATTACCAAATTATGGTGCTTCTACTATTCATAGGGGAATCTATAATTTTTCTCATCTAATAGTGGAAGAATCTGAAGGAACACTTAAATATATATTTCCACTTAAAGATAACCACGAGAGGTGTATTTATATTATTGACGAAGCCTCCATGATTAGTTCTCGTGAATCAAAGAATGAACTTTTCCAATTTGGTACAGGAGTATTAATAAAAGATTTACTTAGTTATGCAAGATTAAACTTCGGTGGAAAGGTAATTTTTGTTGGTGACCCTATGCAGTTGCCTCCCGTAGGTGATGATTGTTCTGTTGCATTAGATGAAACTTATTTTGATATACTAGAAATGAATGTATATTCTTATGAGCTCACAGACATTGTTCGTCAAGATAAGAATAGTTGTATTTTGGCTAATGCTACAATACTTCGTGAGTTGATTCGGAAAAAAGAACGAAATCGCCTTGTGTTCAAGAAAAAGGAACATGAAGTAATGGATATTGGAGCAATGGAAGTTGCTAAGAAATATTGTGAAGATCCAGAACAATCGTCTGCTATAGTTTGTTTCTCAAATCAACAAGCAGCTGATTATAATACGGCTATTCGTAATATAATATTTCCTGAAACGAATCATGTGGCGGTAGGAGATAAATTGATGGTAGTATGCAATAGCTACTATTATGATAAATGTGAATTATTGAATGGTGATATCATAACTGTAGTAGAAACATCAAATGATATTATCTCTCAGTCTGCACCTATTTGGACTGAAAAAAATGGGAGAAAAGTAAAAGAAATCATTACGCTTGATTTCAGAGAAATAAGTTTTCAAGTAGAAGATGGTAATATTTATAAACGCTATATTATTGATACATTACTCCAAAACAAGCGACCTTCACTGACAATTGACGAAATGAAGGCTCTTTATATCAATATGGTAATGCGTATGCGTACGGAGAAAGGATTGACTAATCCTAAATCTGAAGAATTTACTAAGGCAATGTGGGGAGACCCTTTCTACAATGCTCTTCATGTAAAGTACGGTTATGCTTTTACATGCCATAAATCACAGGGTGGTGAATGGAATACAGTTTATGTAGATTTTTCAAGACGCACAGGGCTTGATGTGGATAGCCTTCGTTGGAAATATACAGCGATAACTCGAGCTTCTAAGATGTTATGGTGTATTAATCTTCCTGATGTAACACCTATTACATCTCTTAAAATAACCCCTATCAATAAAACTGCAAAAACAGCTGTTAATGCTTTATCTTTTGATAATATAGAGGATACACCTTTTCATCCTTCATCAATATTACCTTCAGTAAAATGTAAATATTGGTCTGTTGTAAAGAATATGAATGGAACTCTATATTCAGTAAAGAACGTTATCTGTAAACCTTGGAGAGATATTTATGAAGTAAATACACCAACCGGTATAGTAAGAATTGATGCAATATATAATGGAGCAGGTCTGTTTACAAAATATGAAACAGATGCCAATGACACTGAGTTGTTGTTTTTCTTCCAGAATGATGAAAATATCAAATATAAAATAGACTATCATCCATCTTTGGAGTCATTAAAGATGCTACATAGTCGCATGATTTCTTTGTGTGATGAATGTGGTATCATATTAACAAATGTGGTGGAAGAACATTACCAACTCGTATATTATATGAAAGCTTCTGGTAATTATGCTGCTATAACTTTTTTCTTTAATGGGAAAGGGTTTATTAACTATGCTGCTCCACTTTCTGATATCGGAGAAGCTGATATTAAACTGTCACAACTCATAGAAAAATTAACATAATAGAAGAATACTAATGTCTGTAAAAGAAGTAACATTATTGCGTAAGTGGTAATCTAAAAGAAGCATATAAGATGGCCATAGATGATCTGAAAGAAGATAGGAATAACCCATGGGCACAAATGTCTCTCTTTTGGGTTCTGCGTGATATATGTCAGCAACTATGCAATAGAAACGCCATAGATAAAGCTAAAATTTGCTTGAAAGAGATGTCTTCATTACTTCCTACAATGGTGGATGATAGTGGCGCAGGAGAAAGAGCTTATACTAATTTGTATAAACGATTGCAACCTAACGCTGATGCTATTTCAAAAGCATCCGAGCTATCAAAAAATGATCCTTCAAATGCTTATGTTCAGGTAAAGAATTATATTGACTCTGCAAATGATGTAGATTCAGCTTTGCATGAAGATTTAGGCTGGATAATTTATCGTTATATCAAGGCTAAAATTTCAAATTTGACATCGTTGGAAATAAGAACGTTGCTAAAAGACTATATGTATCTTAGGAATGAACGTCCTTCAATGCTTCATTCTCAAATATTGAACTTTGCTTTGAGTTTCTCAAAAGAACATTCTGATTTTAGTTTTTACCGTTTCTTTATGCTCTGGGAACCAGAAAATTTACGTTATGAAGATTTGAACAAGGGCTATTACAATGGTAGTGAAATTCCCTCGCTTATTTCTCGTATATGTCGTCAAATTGTAAATAGCGGCGAGGATATTGATGTCGAGATGCTGTGTGAAAAGATAAATCTCCCAAAAACAGAAACACTTGACCTGTTACGTGAACCGCAGTTTTGGGAAATTATGAATCTTCATAAAGAAGGTAAAATGCGTGAGATGTTTGAAGCTTTTACTGTCTATAATAAAAGAAACGCCGTTTATGGTGCTTCTCATTGGCATTCTGAAGTGTTGAAAATTGCAGAGCGTCACATGAATGGTCAAGAAACATGGAGATTTATTTACTTTTTTAGAGATTGGAGATATGAAAACCTCATGGATGCTGATTGGAAAGAAGAAACAGATAATAATGGTAACACTTATAAACCTTTGGCTGTTAAAGCAGCAAAGAAGTGTTATGAATATCTCAAAGAATCACACCCAAGAGATGCAGAACTAGTATCTTGGTTAGATTCATTGTATAATGTTCTTATTGAACGTGCTAAAAAAGATGAATGGATATTAAGACAACGAGCAATAATATATACATGGCAACAGCAATATGACCTTGCTATCAATGTGTACAAATCTTTATTACTTGAAATGAGTGAAAAATACTATGTATGGAGTGAATTGGCAGATTGTATACAAGATAGTAATGAATTAAAGATAGCATTGCTTTCTAAGGCTTTACTTGTTGAACGAAATGAAGATTTTCTCAGCTCTATTCATTTGACTTTAGCCGACCTGCTTATAAAGGAAGAGCTAACATCTGAAGCCTTATGCGAATTGAATATATATAAGAAATTTCATGAAAACACTTCCCGGAAATACCAAGAATATATTGAACGAGTCGACATATCAGTTATTCCGCCCAATAATAATAAGCTATTGTATAATAGATATGCCACCATTGCTGAAGAGTACGCTTTTTCAGAAATTGAAGCAAAAGAGGTTACGCTGGTGGATAGATGGGAAAAAGACGGAAAAACTTATTGCACTCTCACAAATGGGGTAGACGTTATATTTCAAGTGAATGTAAAGCGGTTTCCTTTTTTGACGAATGCGATATTTGGTTCTGTTTTTAGAGTAAAGTGTCATGTAGATAAAGAGGAAAAGCAAATTCAGACAAGTTGCTTCTCTTGGAATAAAACAAAAGTGACAGAAGCTAAATATATACCTCTTTGCATGCATAAGAGTGAAACAAGGCTATGGATGGGACTTCCCCAAAAGTTTGGATATGTAGAATATTTGAATGAAGAGAAGAAAATTCTACATATTGTAACGCAAGATTCCCAGCAAATATTTCAAGCTTTTAAAGAAAAATGGGGCACTATTTCAAAAGGGGATTTTGTCAGTTTCAGAGAATATACTATTATAAAAAAGAATGAAAACAAAGTAGTTATTGCTAATGTAGAAAAAGTAAATAAAGAAACTGCTTTACCGAATTTTAATTCTGGTATTGTGGTCGTTGACGATATAAACATACAAAAAAAATTATTCCATTACACTTTCGGTCAAGGAAAAATTGGAGGTATCGTATTCTTTAATGATACGGATCTTCGTCCCGAAGTAGGACAATGCTTGAAAATATTCTATTGTGTAACAAAAGACAGGAAAGGTGAAAAAAGGCCTATTGTACTTAATGTAGAAGAAACTGCAGAAATAAACACAAGTGCAATAAAGACAATTCAAGGTCACTTAGAATTAAAATATAAAAATGGTTCTTGGGATGATTCTCCTGATTTTGCATTTATTGGTGATTACTACGTTCATCATTCTGTTCTTTGTGAGTATAATATCACGAAAGACTGCTATGTTACTGCCGATGTTATATATGCTGGACAGGGTAAATGGAAAGTTATAAAAATACATCAATAGAATTATTTGACAAGAGACAAAATATATCCTATTTTTATTGCTTGCCAAATAATTTTTATACCTTTGCAATAATAAAGAGTTACTTGAATGCAATTCAAGGCAGAACATAGCATATGGCACAGTTGCTAATTCATTACCTCAAAATCGGGTAATTCTCCTAAAGTCTTTTGTATAAGGCACTAACAGAAGTTTTCCAGAATTATGGAAAAAGTTTGGAATAGTGATGATCTATTACCTAAAAAATTTAAATCAATCATGAAGATCACATTGCTTTTTTTAATACTGGGTATATTGCATGTCTCGGCGGATACCTATGCGCAAAAAGCTCAAGTTACGGTAGAAGTAAAGAACGGGACGTTCTATGATGTCGTCTCGGAGATTGAGAAACAGACCGAGTTCATGTTTTTCTATAAGAGCGAGGATATCGATAATAGTAAGCAGGTGGATATACAGGTGAAGAATCGCCAAGTTACCGACGTGTTGAATGAGTTGTTGAAAAACACGAACTTGACCTACCGCATATCAGGTAAGCACATCACGATCTTGAAGAAAGACGCCGTACAGCAACAAAAGAAAAAGATCTCCGGTACCGTTACGGATTCGGATGGCATACCGGTTATTGGGGCCAATGTTGTGATTAAGGGTACGACGGTCGGTACCGTTACGGATCTGGATGGAAAGTTTAGCTTGGATGCGGCTAATAACGATATCCTGTCATTTTCCTATATCGGCTATGCGGAGCAAGAGATCGAGGTCGGGAATCGTACACTGTTTAACGTGAAGTTGGCCGAGGATTATAAAGCGCTTGAAGAGGTCGTTGTCGTTGGATATGGTACGATGTTGAAACGAAACTTGTCAACTTCAGTGGGTTCCGTAGACTCGGAGAAGTTATTGGAGCGTCCGAATGCCACGAACGTATTCCAAGGATTGGCCGGAAAGGTAGCGGGTGTTAATATCGCTTTGAATTCTGGTGCGCCGGGTGGTAGCCCTGCGATAAAAATCCGTGGTATCGGTTCTTTGAATTCTTCCAATACACCGCTATATGTGGTCGATGGTGTGGTTGGCGTGGATCCGGACCAGATTGATCCGAATATAGTTCAGTCTATCGATATCTTGAAAGACGCTACTTCCTCTTCTATTTATGGTGCGAGAGGTGCGAATGGTGTTGTGGTGATAACAACGAAGGAAGGTAAGAAAAATACAACGAATATCTCGTATAATACCGTTTTGTCTGCCGGAACGTTAGCTCGTAAAGTCGATGTCTTAAATGCGGAAGAGGCTTTGGATGTATTCAAGCGTGCTTATGAGGCTCAACCGGGACGTATCGCTCCCCATCTGGATCCGAGCAATATGTTTACGCATAAGAATGACCTGTTCAATCCGGACGGGACTCCGAAATATGATACGGACTGGCAGGATGCCGTAACCCGTACGGCTTTTTCTCATCAGCATTCACTTAGTTTCTCCGGAGGAAGTGATAAGCTGACCGCTGTGGCGAATGTAAGTTATAAAGATAATCAGGGTATTATGTTGGAGACTTATAAACGTCAGTTGAACGCTTTTATCAATGTAGGATGGGATTTGAAAGAATGGTTCCATTTACAGGCCATGTTGAATGTAGGATCTAGTAATGCCCGAAACTCGGAGAATGCGATCTCTCGGTATACATTGGAAGCATTGCCGTTCCTTCCTATCCAATATGAGGATGGTACCTATTCCCGTAAGGGGATTATCCGGTGCGGAAGATACGGAGAACCCGTGAGGATTTTAAAGGAGCGTAAGAATATCGATAAGAATCAGTACACGTTGGCTAATGTGATCGGTACGTTTAAAATTACCTCTTGGCTAAAGTTAACGACTAGCTTCAGCCGTCAAGATGGTTCTTATATCAATTCATCTTATAACCCGAGTACCTTATTCGGCTATGGAGATACTCAAAAGGGTAAAGCGGAGAAAGCACATCGAAATACGATGTCGTGGACAAATGAGGACTACTTGACTTTTGATAAAAGCTGGAATAAGCATAACTTGAATGTCGTAGCGGGAGCTAGTTGGTATTACTCAAAAACAGAGAAAAGCGAGCTAGGGGCCGAGAATTTCTTCGATGATTATTTTGAGTATAATAATATGGGAGTCGGCACCGTACGTTCTAAGGTTGGCTCAGACTATACGGATAATAAGATGAATTCTTACTATGCCCGTATCAACTATAATTTTGACAATCGTTACTTATTGGGCGCTTCTTTCCGTGAGGATGGTTCTTCTCGTTTTGGCTTGAATAACCAATATGGTTTCTTTCCTTCATTCTCGGCCGCTTGGCGTGTATCCAATGAGAATTTCTTCGAGAACGCAAAAAAGGTGATTGATGATATGAAAGTCCGTTTGAGCTACGGTACGGTGGGTAACGCAGAAATCGGTGATTATGCGTCTATGGCACGTTATGAGAATAAACGCCTTCCTTTTGGCAAGGATATGACGACGATCGTTACGTTGAAAAGTATGGCAAATCCGGATTTACGCTGGGAGAAATCCAGACAACTTGACGCGGGTATCGATTTGAGTTTCTTTAATGGGCGTATCGAGTTTATGGCGGATTATTATCATAAGATTACGACTGATTTATTGTATGAGCTACAATTGCCTTCTAACTCAGGATATGAGAAGACTATGACAAATTTGGGTAAGATCCGTAATCAAGGTCTTGAGATGAGCTTGAATACACGCAATATCCAAAGCCGTGATTTCTTATGGACTACCTCTTGGAATTATACGATGAACCGCTCGATGGTACTGGATATAAATGATAATATTATCGGTAAGTGGGGAGGACGCATTGAAGAGGGACATCCTTTAAATGCTCTTTACGGCTATGTTCGCCTAGGTACATGGGGTACTGATGAGGCGGAAGAAGCCGCTAAGTATAATAAGAAACCCGGCGATATCAAGTATTGGGACAAGAATGGTAATGGAATGAAGGATGGCGAAGACCAAGACTATATCGGAAATGGCGCTCCTAAATTCGAGATGAATATGACAAATACATTCTCGTGGAAAGGCTTCACGTTTATGTTTGATTTGCAATGGGTATATGGTAATAAGTTGATTAACTTCACTCGCCAGTTGATGGGTAACCGTGTGACATTCTCCAATGCTTATGCGGACATTCCGGTGAACGCTTGGACGCCGGAAAACCAAAACACGATGGTGCCTAGCTTGCGCCTTCCGGGAGATGGATATGAGAATGACGTAGATTCTTGGAGTTGTGAGCCGGGTTCGTTCTTGCGTTTACGTAATATCGGCTTGAAATATGACTTTAGTTCCCGTATGCTTTCTGCCGCTCACATCAAGAGTTTATCCTTGGGATTCAATGTGGAGAATGCGTTCTTGATTACGAACTATTCTGGTAGTGATCCGGAGGTGACGAGTTATGATGCTGTATTTGAGCAAGGAGTGGATTTTTATACCTATCCCAAACCTCGTACGTATTCATTTACTTTAGGTGTTAATTTCTAATTGTTTAATCTTTACTTCGTAAAAAACTAAGATATGAAAAATAAAGCGCATGTATGGATGTGTGGCTTGCTTTCTGCGACAATGGCTTTTACATCCTGTACGAATTTTTTAGAGGAAGACCCGAAAACCTTCTTGAGTCCTTCTGAATATTATACGACAGAGAACCAGATAAAGGCGGCTGTGGATGGCACTTATGACGGGCTTGATGATCTGTTGAGTTCCGACCTCGAGATTGCTACAGTTCACCTTTTTAACTTGGAATATCTTGTAGGTACTAGTTATCGTCCTCGTGCGGCCGGTAATGAGCAGAACCAGTTCTTGTTGCTTTCCGGTTTGGAAGAGAGTAACGGCATTATTCGTAACTTCTGGAAGGCTACTTTCTTTCCTTTGGAAAATTGTAATAGCGTGATTCAAAATGTTTCCGCTACGGATATTATTAGCGAGAGCCAGAAAGCGAAGTATCTGGGAGAGGCTTATTTCTTGCGGGCATATTACTATTTCCAAGGGGTACAATTATTCGGGGATATCCCGTTGAAGACGGAACCTACGGTAGACTTGAATACGGTGAAGATCCCCAGGTCTCCTAAGGAAGATATTTATAACCAGATCGTGGAAGACTTGAAAAAGGCGGAGCAGTCCGGGCTGGATTGGAGTGATAAAACAGGCCATGTCTCTATGGGAGCGATCAAGACCCTTTTAGCTAAGGTTTATTTGACAATGGCAGGTTATCCGCTTCAAAAAGGAAATGAGTATTATCAATTGGCTTACGAGAAAGCCAAGGAGGTTATTGATAGTGGAGCCTTTAGCTTGTTCGCTGATTATAAGGATTTGCGTGCGTCAGAGAACGAAAATAGTGGTGAGCATATTTTTATGATCCAGCGTGAGGCGCAAGATGCCGGGGCTCCTTTCCATTTTGGCCTTTTGCCTTATCCGGAACAACCGATTTCCATTACTCCGGCTTATGGGGGTGGTTTGGCTCCTCGTAAAGAGTTTTATGAAAGTTATGATGACCAAGATATTCGTAAACGGAATGAGGAGTTTTTCTATACTTCTAAACCCAAATATGGTGATCCGGAGACAACGATTACTTTGGATGTTCCTTATTTATGCAAATATTGGGATGAGAATGCCGAATCTACAGGAAAGAGCGGGGCGAATATTCCGGTTTACCGTTATGCGGACGTTCTATTAATGTGTGCGGAGGCAAAAGCTACCTTGGATGGTGGATCTACTTCCGACGCTATAGCTGTGGATGCTTATTTCCAAGTTCGTCACCGTGCGTTGCCCAATGAGGCGAGACCGACTTCAATCACGGTTGATCAAGTATTGAAAGAACGTGCGTGGGAACTCTGTTATGAGTTTACAGGATGGTATGATATGTTGCGTACTCACCGTGCGTTTGATCCGGTTTCGAAGCAAATGGTTGATTTATTCGGCTATCAGGCGGTTAATCATACGTATCCGTTTAAAGAATCGGATTTGGTTTTCCCGGTACCTTTGCGTGAGAAAGAACTGAACCCTCTGCTTGGTGAGGATGTCGTTCGCTAAAAGTAAGCGGGCGATTCTCTAGACTAGAGGTGTGTGGAAGGATATTACTATCCGTAGTAATCCGGATTATTATCCATGATAAATACGATTACTATTGATAGTAATATTTTTAACACGGTATATATTATTCATCACAGAAAATTAGAGAAGAGAGAAATAGAGATGAAAAGATATGTTTTGTTTGTCTGTTTGCTTTTATCAGGTCTTGCAGGAGTATATGCTCAGTCGATAGCTCCGTTTCAGAAAGGAGATCGGATCGCCTTCGTGGGAAACAGCATTACTTGCGGTGGGCATTATCATTCATATATCTGGCTGTATTATATGACCCGTTTCCCCGGATCAACGCATCGATATCTTTAACGAGGAGTAGGTGGGGATGTAGCCGAGATGATTTACCAGCGGTTGGATAAGGTTTTCGAACATGAGCCTACGGTGGTGACGCTATCTTTTGGCATGAACGATGTCGGCTATATGGATTTTCGGAAGCCGGGGGCGGATACGATCGCCCGGAACCGGGTAGAGAAGCTTGCCGGGATTATGCCCTTATCGAGGAGGTCTATAAGAAGTATCCGGAGGTGAGGAAAATCTTGATCGGAAGCTCTCCTTATGACGAGACTTCTCGTTTCAATAAGGTCGCTTTCCGGGAAGAATACGCCAATCTTGGAGATCGTGGATTTCCTGAATGCCCGGGCCCGGGAGAATCAATGGGGATTCGTGGATTTTAACCGCCCGATGGTAGCGATCAACCAATGGGAGCAAGCGGAGGATTCCATGTATACCTTATGCGGGAAGGATCGTATACATCCCTCTACGGACGGGCATCTGGTCATGGCTTATCTCTTCTTGAAGGCGCAAGGTCTGGCCGGTAAGCCGGTAGCCGATATCCGGATAGACGGAGCGGGGAAAAAGGTGACTCGCTCGGATAATTGCCGTGTCTCGGATTTGTCTGTTTCCTCGGATAACCTTACTTTTACGTACGAGGCGAAATCGCTTCCGTATCCTATCGATACCTCTTATTATGATAATGAGAAACATACGCAGGCAGATGCCTTGAGTGTTATCCCTTTTATGGATGAGATGAATTATGAGGGATTGTCCGTGAGCGGTTTGTCGGATGGATATTACGGGTTGACGATCGGTGGGGAGTTTATCGGTCGTTTTACGGCGAGGGAGTTGGAGCGAGGTATCAATATGGCTCTTCTTCAGAATACCCCGCAGTATAAACAAGCGATGAAGATCCGCCAGATGAACGAGGAACGCTGGTTGAAAGAGCGTAAGATGCGTGAATTTTATTGGGTGGAATATAACTTGATGCGGAAGACGGGCATGCTTTGGGCCTGCAACGAGGCTGCCGTGGATACCTTGCGCAAATACCGTCCCCACGACATCTTCTTGCAATGGAACGGCGACCTTTGGCTACAATACATGCACAAGGGGATTCGTGAGGATTGCGTGAATGAGCAACAGGATCTGGTTAACCAGATCTATGAGCAAAATAAACCAATCCCCTTGCGAATAGAGATCAAGAAATTTACAGACTTGTAGAGACGGGGCGTGCCCCGTCTCCCACCGACTGGAAGTATTCTAAATGTGAATTAATAGTACATATTATATGAAAAAGAAACTAGCGATATTCGTATTAAGCCAATTCTTGTTGGCCGGTTGGGCAGATGCCCAACAAGCCTATTTCATCGATGGCTATCATGGCGGTATCTACGGGCATTACCCGGTGGGGCAGACCGCCTTTATCGCCCAGAAATTAAGGCAGAATCCCAACTGGAATATCAATATCGAGATCGAGCCTGAATCATGGGAAGTCGTACGGCAACGAGACCCTGAAGTACGAGGCTTTCGCGCATTTAAGGATCAATCCGTGGAGAGTGGGCGGATCGAGTACGTAAACCCGACCTATGCCCAAAGTTATTTCTTCGGAACATCAGGCGAGAGCGCTATCCGCCAATTCGAATATGGAATGCGGCTAATCCGGAAACATTTCCCTGAGGCGGTATTCACCACCTATTCGGCGGAGGAGCCTTGCTTTACCAGTTGCCTGCCTTATATATTGAAGTCATTCGGCTTCTCGTATGCCTCTACTAAGAACCCGAATACGATGTGGGGTGGCTACGTAAGCGCCTACGGAGGTGAGTTGGTGAATTGGGTAGGGCCGGATGGTACGAGACTTACCACCGTCCCCCGTTACGCCTGCGAGGATTTACAACCCGGCTCTTGTTGGCAGTCCATCTCGTGGTTCAATACGGAGGACTACATCCATAAATGCTTGGATGCCGGCATCCAGCACCCGGTCGGCATGTGTATCCAAGATGCCTCATGGAGCCATGGTTGGGATAAAGGCCCTTGGCTGGGACAGGATACGACGGGCTATTATACGCCGACCGCCTATAAGACTTGGCGGAATTATCCAAGACTGTTCCGTCGGGACTACTCAGGATGATTGGCATTTCTCGCAAGAGAATGTCCTAGGTGGCTTGATGGGGAACGCAGGTCATGCAGCGTTTGGCCGGAGAGGTACGGGTAGCCGAGAACGCTATCGTCCGTGCGGAGAAAATGGCGGCTTACGCTCGCTTATACAAAGGCATGGAATGGCCGACTGAACGTATCGATGAGGGATGGCGCACGCTTCTATTGTCGCAGCATCATGATTGCTGGATCGTTCCTTACAATCGATTACAAGGGAAAAAGACATGGGCGGAGACGGTTACGGATTGGACTGGGGTGACCAATCAAAACAGCCGTCAGATAATTGATAACGCTTTGTCCTTATTGAAAGAAAGGAAGGATCCACGGTGTACGTATATAATACCTTGGCTACCGACCGGAATGAATTGGTGGCGGTGGAAGTTCCCGTCTCATGGAGAAACTCGGATTGGGTGGTTCTTGATAAGCAAGGAAAGAAACAACCGGCTCAATGGTTGACGGAAGACGGCATTTCAAAACTCTTGTTTCGTGCGCAAGTCCCCTCAGCCGGTTATGCCTCTTATGCGATCCGAAGGCAGAGGATAAACAGTCTGGAACCTTGAAGGCTGAGAGACAGAAAGACGGTACGTTTCGCATGGAAAGTGATTTATACACCTTGGTGCTAAACCCCTCTAAAGGAGGTGTAATAGAAAGCTTGAAAGCGAAAGCCGTACGAGGCAAGGAATTCGTGGATAACCGGAATGAACGTGGGTTTAATGAGCTTCGGGGATATTTTATCGATGAGGGCGGTTTCCTTTCCAGTATGGATCAACCGGCTGAGGTGAGCGTGTTGGAGCAAGGGCCCTTATTCGTGAAGGTGGCTGTGAAAGGCAAGATCGGAAAGTATTCATTTACCCAAACGATCCGGTTAACGCAGGGAGAGCCTCGCATCGATATGAATGTTAAACTGGATTGGACAGGAAACCCTCGCATTGGTGAGCCGGGTATCGAATTCCGTGCGGATAATCCCCGTAAGGCATTTTATGACGACCGTTACAAACTTTTGGTGTATCTGCCTACCCAGATCGCCAACCAACAGATTTATAAGGACGCTCCGTTCGATGTTTGCGAGAGCCGGTTGGAGAATACCTTTTTCAATCGTTGGGATAGCATCAAGCATAATATCATTTTGAATTGGGTGGATGTAGCGAGCAAGGATAACTCTTGCGGTCTGTCATTATTCACGGATCATACGACCAGCTATGCGCATGGTAAGGATTTCCCATTGGCCTTGAACGTACAATACGCCGGTAAAGGCTTGGGGCCGGATTATATCATAGACCGTCCGACCGAGATCTCGCATGCCTTGATCCCTCATGCCGGAACTTGGGAGAAAAGCCGTATTTGGACACAAAGCGAACGACGCAATGAGCCTTTGGTCGCAACCTTGGGCGGCGATGCTACCTTGACATCCGGTTCCCTTTTCCGGATAGAGAATAATGCCTACGAGTTGGTCTCCATGGTCTATAAAGGTAATGACCTACATCCGCCTATTCAATGCCCAAAGCGATGCCTCCCTAAAACGATAACCTTCCAAGGACAAGACGTGAAAGCGAGCTTGGTGGAATGGATAACCGTCTGGTTGAGGACTTAACTGTCACCGGAAGAAAGCGCCGGTTCAATGCGTCTTTCTATCCCTCGTTACGGGATAAGGACATTAAGATTAAGCTGTAAGAAATAATGGAACTA
>SCPO01000412.1_pt1 | contig 14587 bp, 15 predicted proteins | sample 6106821 | NCBI WGS metagenome assembly SCPO01 (sample SAMN10720448, study PRJNA508395) | human gut metagenome | isolation source: Participant 2 stool, 0 month | host: Homo sapiens | collected 2017 | reverse complement strand
CTGATGAAAAGTGGGTTAATGATGTATGGAGTTCTTTAACTAGAATAATACGAGTCATTTTCGCAAGTTGGACTTGGACAGATGATTAAAGAGAAAAACAAGGCGGTTGCCCTGTATAGAACAGAGTGGAAGTCTCCGGATGACAGAGTTATTCTTTATTCGCTTTATAAGTTCTCTGAAATTTGTGAAAACTATAAGCAGTTCACATTAACCAGATTACTTGATACATCTGTTGAGAGCACTGGAATTAGTCCAACACAAATTTTGATTGAACCGAGAAACAATGGAGAAAATCCTGAATGGTCTTACATTTAATTATCCTGATTTGATTGAAGCAAGGTTTACGCTTGGTCTGGATAATATTACACTCAAAAGTGATAAGACGGCTAATGAAATTTTAAACGAGCTGTTCTGAGGAGGAAAAGAGAATGAGCTACAGAGAGTATTTTGATATCGACCCGGAGTATTTTCCACAGGTAGATAAGAAAATAATAGAGGAACAGCCGGATTTGTGGAAAAAATTCTATCCACATCCTACATTCATTAAGCTACTGAAGTCAATGGTAGATGTTCTATCACGCAAGCAGAAATTATCGGTATGGGTTGATGGTGCATATGGTACGGGTAAATCTCATGCTGTTCTGACATTAAAGAAACTCATTGAGGCTTCAGATGAGGAAACAAACGCATACTTTGAGCGTTATAATCTTGATAATTTTCTTTGTCAAAACTGATTGCACAGAAAAACGAAGGTAAAATTCTTGTTTGTCATCGTTATGGCTCATCTGATATTCAAAGTGATACGGATTTGGTTGTTGCTATTCAGGAAGGCGTAGAGAAAGCATTGGCTGATGCGGGAATTGAAAATGTAGCCAGTACTTCTTTGAAGAATTCGCTTATCAGATATTTTGAAGATGAAGAAAATAAGCAGAGTTTTGACATTTATGCTAAGGGTAAATATCAGACAGTGTTGAACGGAGATACTGCGGATAGTATTCTTGAAAAATTAAGAAATTTCAAGGAAGAAGCTTTGAATATTTTGGTTGAAAAAGTGTTTAAAGTTCCGGTTGTAAAGGGAAGCTTTTCCATGACTACAGGAGAACTTTGCGATTGGATACGTGAAATTATCGAAAAGAATAACCTTAAGGAACTTGTATTCATTTGGGATGAATTTTCAGAGTATTTTGAGAATAACATGCATCATCTTACAGGTTTTCAGCAAGTTGCAGAGCTTGCTGCTACGGCACCGTTCTGTCTTTTGATTGTTACGCATAAAGCGGAAGGCTATTTTTCTGATGGAGACCCAGATAAGCGAAAAATCCTCGACAGATTTGTTTCGCCAATTCACATTTCTTTGCCAGAAAATATAGCTTTTGAATTGATGCATGAGGCATTGAAGGTAACAGATGATGTTGATAAAGCTGCGAAATGGGAGAAGCACAGGAAAAGTTTAGAAGACCGTACTATGCAGAGCCGTTCTGCTGTAAGTAAAAAAATTGGTTTAACAGACAAAGATTTAAGTAACGTTTTACCGATTCATCCTTATGCAGCCCTTATATTGCAGCATATTTCGATTTACTACACATCTACAGCCCGTAGCATGTTCAATTTTATTAAGAATGATGAAGGCGAAGATGTTAAAGCATTTCAGTGGTTTATTGACAGATATGATTTTAGTTCTCAAAATCCATTTGTCACGATTGATATGTTATGGAATTTCTTTTATGAAACAGGCAGCCAGAAATTGGCTGATGGCATAAGAGAGGTTTTAAGCTGTTATACTCAGAAAATGGATAAGGAGCTTATGGAAGATGAAAAGCGTGTACTCAAGGTTATCTTGTTGCTTCAGGCTATATCTGAAAGAATGAGTGGGAACCGTGATATTTTTCTTCCAAACAACAAAAATTTGACACTTGCTTTCGAGGGCACTGACCTTGAATTTACGGCACAGAATATTGCAAAGAAACTTTTGAACGACCATGTAGTAACCAGAACGCCTTTGACTGGCGATGTATTCTCGTATTGCTGCAAAAACATGGGACCAAGTGTAGACCCGGGTCCGTTCATTGCTCAGGCTAAAGGTAAATCTACAAAAGATATGTCATTTATGGCAGGTAGTAATTTGCGTACTACTATTGAATTTACGGGTGCATTAAAGCTTCGTTATTCATTGGCATATGCTACACTCTCAGATTTTGATAGTGAAATAAAAAAGGCAAACAATCCAAGTGCAACTAATAACAAACTTTATGCCGTTGCAACTATTGGCAGAGATTCGGCTGAAAGCGGTGCATTGAAGAAAAAGATAGAGAATTTCTTTGTGAATAATCCTGAATCAAATGCAATTGTAATCGATAGTTCAACATGTGTTCTCGGTGAAGGCGAGTATAATGAGTTTGTTGAAAACTATGCCATGTCTCTTGCAATCGGAAACAGCGATTTAGACCAGAGAAAGACATACGAGGGATATGCTATCGAGGTGCTTTCAAATTGGGCGAAGAGAATTAAATGCGGCGATTTCTATGTATACTCTCGCTATGCAACAAATGGAGAACGAGTGGCGAATATTCAGGATTTGTTTATCTATCTGCTTGATATAGATAAATTCCATTACCCACAATGTCTTGAGGGTGCTTATACAAGTGTTCTGAATACAATGTATGATGCCAATTCATTGGGAAATGGTGCAACATGTGGTATTAACGAAGAAACAAAAGGGACATTCCGTTCCGGTAATGAAGCAACTAAACTTGAAAATGCACTGAAGGGTGCATGGAAAGTTCCAGAATATTGGAATAACTCTCATTCTTATATTGCAGATTTGAAGAAAAAGGTAGATGAGTTTATTAACGAAACTTTTAATAAAAGTGACCGTATTTCTATTGCTTCAATATATGAGATGCTGAAAGCAGAACCATACGGATTTATGCCTTGTAACCTGACGGCTTTTATTCTTGGATTTATTTTAAAGGAATACACGAAAGGCGTTTATTCTTACAGTGACAATTTAACAACAGTACCGTTAGATGCGGAAAAGCTTGCCAGTATGATTTCTGAAAATATTAAGCAGGACAACACGCCGGAAAAACGTTATAAAGATAAGTTTATCGTAACATTGACGGAAGAAGAACGTGCCTTTAACAAGGCTACATCAGTTGCTTTCGATATTCCAGAAATGTATTGTGTTTCTGTTACGGAAACAAGATCACGAATCCGAGAGCAGATGAAAAGTTTTTCCTTCCCTATTTGGGTAATTAAGTATGTGCTTGACGATAAGACTTTTAAGACAGATAAAGATGTCGTTTCAAAACTTATTGATAACTATTGTGGCATTGCGAATAACAAGAACATGGAAGGCGAGAAATCTGATAATGACATTGCTCTTACTATTGGAAAATTATGCTTAGATAATGATGGCGTTGTAGATGACTTGAAGAGTATACTCACAAAGGACAATTGCAAATCTGGTATGCTTGAGTATTTAAAATTATACGATGGAGGGAAACTTCCTGCTGTTGCTGAAAAAATCAATGACGGCGGTCAGTATATCAATCAGTTGCAATACAAATTCAGCTCAGATGCTGCCAATTGGGTATGGAATACAGATACAGTCAATGCAAAAATAGATGAGCTTATTTGTGAATATGAAATTATTGAAATAAGCAATGGCGTTTTATCTAAAAATGCAACCTATATGGAAGCGATTCGTGCATGGGTTGATAAGATTGGTCAGATTCGATTAGCTTATTCAATGATTAAAAATGAGCTTGGCGATAGCAAAGCATTTTATGAGATGCTTTACAACCTGTATAAGCAAAGAAATCTTCTTGATTCACAAAAGAAGCCATTTCTTGATTTACTTCGTGAGAATATAGAAAACTTTAAATATTTTATGGGCTCACAGAGCAGTTTATTTATTAAAGCGTGTAGTTTCTATTTAGACGACCTTTCAGAAGAAGATGTTAAATCCATTCTTGATGATGATACATATGGATTTGGAGGTTCTTATTTACTTGAGCGAGATAAGTATACCGACAAGGTTCAAAAAGCAGTTGATTTATATAAGAATGCTCAGTTGTATACTCAACTCAAAAAGAAATGGAACGATTTGACCGATACTGATTCACCATATATGTGGTCGAATAAATATCATATGCCTATCCTTGCCATGGTTCCCGATGATGAAGTCGCAACAGCAAGAAAGGTATTTGGAGCTATAAATTCTAAAACTAAAGATGAGAATATTATTACAACAGCACTAGACTATCTTGATAAGATGACCTATGTGCAGAAATTGAATAATAAAGAAGATAGAGATAAAGCATTTAGAGATGTTTTCCTTGAAGAGTTCTCTGAACTGTTTGATGATGTTGATGAAGTTAGAACTTACCTTCAGAACCATATCTCAGATTCGCCGTATCATTGGCTTGGAAATAAAGCGGTTACAGCAAAGATTAAGACGATGGCTAATGCAAAATATAATGAGTCAGGGTATGGAAAAGCAAAAAAAGTAATAGACGAAATGCCGGCTGAACAGGTAAAAGAATATCTGAAGAAAATGATAGAAGATAATTTTGTTGTTGGGTTGGAAATCATAAAGAAACAAAAGTGATTCGGAGGATAAAACATATGAATCTGGATGACACAAAAAAGAGAGTTCAAAAATATCTGAACTCTAATAAAAGATATCCTTTGATTGTTGATGTTCAAACAAGGGAAGATTTAGCAAATATAGCAGAATATTTTAAGGTGGGTAGTAACAAGTTCCCGGCTATAGAGGAGTTTTGCAACCAAGATGAGGCAATAAAACTGGATGAGTTATATGCATCTGTATCAAGTAACAGTGGTAATACATTTATAACCGGATTGTCTGGATTCCTTATGCTATTTGGAGAAAATGTGGCAAAGCAGGCTTTAAAACACTGATTACAACAAGCATTTCTGGTCATGTTGTAATTATTACCTATCAATGTGAGAAATATCTCAGATTTACAGATCCTAGAATATCTGAGAGCGGAAGATTGGTTATCGTTGATGGAAAACCTGATAATATTTGCAATATAAATTTCATTTCTCCGACGCTCTCTGATATTTTTACGGATTCATATAGTGGGATACAGAACATTGGGACAGCCATAGATAGTTGCTTCAATAGAGCTGCATATATTGCAACAGCAATAGATAAAAGCTCTTTTGCTGAATCGGTCTTTCATATTTCACAAGTAAATAATAGTTATGATATTCTCCGAAATAAAGATTCAAGAACAGGAATTGTTCCTCAAGCATGTGGATTGCCGGAACAATGGGATTATGTGCTCCATCAAATGGGAAAATCAGGAACGTGGACTACGGTTATTGTAGACAATTTTGGGTCAGAAAATAATCTTTTACATGTAATAAGCGAATATCCGAAATTTGACGTTGAAAAGAGGTGGCTTTACTATATTGCACTTTTGATTTGCGGTGTTAAGAATAATGATTACCTTAAACTTGCGTTAAATAAGACGTCAAAATCTAGTGAATTGATAAAGAATATTTTTCGGTCTGTACTTGATATTGATTGGAAGAGTGAAAACTATCAGAAATTGTATAGGCAAAGAAAAAGTTTAATTAGTGAGCTGAAAAAGCCATTGCCTGAGACGATAGATTTTTGTAAAATTTTATCAACCAAAGGAGAAGATGAAATTTACTATCTGACAGATTTAACACAACCGGAAAAAGAAAAAATCATCAAATGGCTTAGCAATTATGGTGTGAAGTATTCAAAGGATGAGTTGGTTTCTATTTTGATGAATGTCTATCCCGATTTAGCGTATTATTTGTCAAGTTATAGATATAGAAATGAATTTTTGAATAGCTATTTTGAGAATTACAAATATCAAAAGATAACAAATCGTATTCTGCCATCTTTTGATAAAGTTGTTGAAGAGCAGGCAATAAAAATGGATTTTGTTACAATCTTAAAACCACGTACAGCCTATGTAGATAAGCTTGATACACAAAACGCACAAGCATTTTTCGTTGATGCAATGGGAGTTTAATACTTAAGCTTTATTCAACAGAAGTGTAGTGAATACGGACTTTCAGCAAATATATCTTGTGCAAGATGCGAGTTGCCCTCATTAACTGTATTTAACAAGGAATTTGTAGATACGTTAAAAGGTAAAGGGTGTCAAATATCGGATATAAAGGATTTAGATGATATTAAGCATCATGGCAAGAATAGCTTCGACTATGAGAAAGAAAAAACACCAATTTATCTCATAAAAGAACTCGAAGTAATAGATGATTTATTGACGAAAATTAAAGCAAGTATACTTGCTGGGTCATATAATAAAGCAATTATTATTTCTGACCATGGTGCCAGCCGACTTGCTGTTCTTCATGAAACTGAAAATATATGGAATATGGAAACAAAAGGCGAGCATTCAGGAAGATGTTGCAAGATAAGTGAAATTGACGATAAACCAGATTTTGCAATTGAAGAGTCTGGGTATTGGATTCTGGCGAATTATGACAGATTTAGAGGAAGCCGACGTGCAAATGTAGAAGTACATGGTGGAGCTTCTATGGAGGAAGTTGCGGTTCCAATTATTGAAATTACACAAAAAACATCTAATATAGAAGCCTTTATTGTCGATGAATCAAGAGTTTTAACATTAGGTGCAAAGGAATACGCAATCATTAAAATTTATGTTGGAATTAGAAGTAATAATATTTCCATTAAATTGGATGGTAATTATTACAATGCTGAAGAAACTGCTGAACCTTATATATATAGTGTAGAACTGAAAAATTACAGCAAAAAAGGCAAGTTTGCTATTGATATCCTTGATGGTGGCAGTGTTCTCGCATCTGGACAGCAGTTTGAAATTGAGAAAAAGGGAATGTCACAGAATGATATGTTCGATTTTTAGAGGTGAAAATAAATGACTGATAAACTTAGAGACTATTTTGATGAAATGGTTGTTTATAAAGATTTAAAAATAATAATTTCTTTTCTTCTCTTGGACTTCCTGCATTTTTAAGAGATTATCTTTTGAAAATGTTCAGCGATGATTTTGGGAATTTTGATGTGGATGAAGTATCTGCATTTATTAAGAAGTTCATACCCAAAAAAGAGGATTGGATGAGTATAAAAAATAAAATCATCTATGAGAATGAAAGTGTTCAAATCCTGACAAAAATTTCTGTAGATATCAATATAAAGACTGGAGAAATATCATTTGCTATTCCTGATTTTGGAGTAACTGAAAAAGAAACTTTGATTGAACCGGCTATTTGGGATGTCTATAAAGAAGATTTGATAAATACAGGAGAAACTTGGGGAATTATAAATTAGGATATCGTCAACCTGACGATACAGTAAAGCCAAAGATTCCGGGAAAAATAAAGTTGACTGGTTTCAAGAATTTTCGCCCTTATACGGTAGATGTTGAGTATTTTAAAGAAATGAGGTCAAACTTTGAAACGGATGAATGGATAGATATCTTATTAGGAGCTATCGACTATAATGCTGACGGATATGAAACGAAACTTCAAAAGCTGACAATGCTTACTAGACTATTGCCGTTTGTAGAGAAAAGAATAAACCTTATTGAACTAGCTCCTAAGGGAACTGGAAAAAGTTATGTTTTTGGTCATATCAGTAAAAACGGCTTGCTGACAGACGGTGGAAAAGTTACCCGTTCAAAAATGTTTTATGATGCTAACAGAAGAAAACCGGGTTATATTTGTGGTCCGGACTATGTAGCGATTGATGAAGTAAAGCTTGTAAATTTCGGCGACGAAAATGAAATGCGTTCCATACTTCAAGGATATCTTGAGTACGGTACATTTAATTCCAATGGCTATAATGGAGAATCGGATGCTGGTGTAGTATTCCTTGGTAATATAAAAGAAGAAAACATGGATGAGTATGGTTATATGTTAGGAGAATTACCTACGTTGTTTCAGGAAACGGCACTTCTTGACCGTATTCACGGATTCGTTAAAGGGTGGGATATACCTAGAATGAATGATGGTCTTAAACTAACCGGATGGGCACTTAACTCTGAATATTTCTGCTCTATTCTTCATGAACTCAGAAATGATATGAGTTATCGTGCCATTGTGGAAAAGATTGTAGAAGTTCCCGAGCATGCGGATACTCGTGATACAGAGGCAATTAAAAGGTTGGCAACTGCATATTTAAAGCTGCTGTTTCCAAATGTTAAAAATGAGTTTGATGTTGACAAGATGGAATTTAGAGACTACTGTTTAACGCCAGCTATGAAAATGCGAAGAATTATCAAACTTCAGCAAGGCATGATTGACAGTGAATATAAAAATAAAGATGTTCCATGTTTAATGGTGAGAGAATAATGAGTAAAGAGTGTATTGCTTGTGGAAAAAAGCAATTGGATAAAGATACTGTAGGCATAAACAAAAAGCTTCTTGGAAAAGACATTGCCAATTTTTATTGTATGGACTGTTTGGCTGATTTTTTAGGATGTACTGTTGATGATTTGCTGGACAAAATAGAAGAATTTAAGGATGAAGGGTGTACACTTTTTAAGTGAGGAATAGCTATGAAGCATTTTATATACGCTGATAATGCAGCAACAACAAAATTGGATAAAGATGCATTTAATGCAATGCTTCCATGGCTTCAAGAAGAATATGGCAATGCGTCGCAACCATATTCATTTGCACGTAAACCGAAAAAAGCCTTGATGGAAGCTAGAACTTTAATTGCAGAATGCATCGGTGCTCAACCAGATGAAATTTATTTTACATCAGGAGGCACGGAAAGTGATAACTGGGCAATAAAGGGGATTGCTGAGAAGGGGAAAAAACATCATACAATTGCAACGCAGATTGAACATCATGCAATCCTGAATGCCTGTAGAAGATTAGAACACTTTGGATTTCAAGTGGATTATCTTCCAGTTGACAAACAAGGTGTTGTATCATGCGAAGATTTAGTGAAATTTATAAAAGGTAATACTGAGCTGATTTCTGTAATGATGGTTAATAATGAAATTGGAACGATTGAACCAATAAAAGAGTTAGCAACCGTAGCTCATGATAACGGTATTTTATTTCATACAGATGCAGTTCAGGCAGTTGGGCATATTCCAATTGATGTCAGTGACTTATGTGTGGATATGCTTTCTGCCTCGGCACACAAATTTAACGGACCAAAGGGAATTGGTTTTTTGTACATTAAGAGAGGTACAAAAATATCTTCATTTGCAGATGGTGGTGCTCAGGAATTCCATAAGCGTGCAGGAACTGAAAATATTGCTTCGATTGTAGGAATGTCCATTGCATTGAAAAAAAGTTGCGATGAAATGGAAAAAGTGAATAAAAAACTACTTGCTTTAGATGAAGCATTTAACGATGTTCTTCTGAAGTCTAAGATAGATTTTATTAGAAATGGTTCTAATAATCATGTTCCGGGGAATATAAATTTGTCTATCCGCAGAACGAGTGGGGAAATGTTACTGCATCGTTTGGATTTGATGGGAATTTGTATATCAACGGGTTCGGCTTGTGATTCTGTAAATACAGAAGTCTCGCATGTTATTAAGGCAATCGGAGTACCATCTGAGTATTCAGAAGGCACTATTCGTATTTCGTTTGGTAGAGACAATACAGAAGAAGACGCAATTATGATTGCAAAGGCTCTAGTTAAAGTCATTAAAGGATAAGATGGATTCATAAGGAAAGTAATTGGTAAATTACACGGACATATCATTTACTTTAATTAACCACATTTTGGAATATAAGTCTGACACAATGAAACTGGTCAAAACATATAAGGCGGAAAAGAACAGTGCAAGCTTCGGACAGGTGCTTTACTGCCCTTATGATTATGATAAAGTAAGATTGATTGTAAAGAAATGACTGACTAGATGAGTTCTGGGTTTGAATGATAAGAGAATTTGACAATGACAGATGGAACGGTTATCCCTATATGACGAATGAGAGAGTTAGGAGAAGTGTTTGGAGATATGTAGGAGTAGTTCAGAAAGGAAATCAATGGAATCAAAACCAAGGATTTTATATTTACAAAAGATACTGCTTGAGAGAACAGATGAGGAAAATATGCTTTCCACAACGCAGTTAATCAATATATTAAATGATGAATATGGGATATCTGCTCATAGGACTACCATAACAAAGGATATTGCGGCTCTTCAGGAGTTTGAATGGATATTGTTGTTATTCATTCCACTCAAAGTAAATACTTTGTGGCAAGCCGTAAGTTTGAGCTACCTGAGCTGAAACTGTTGATTGACGCAGTAGAATCATCCAAATTTATTACGAGTAAGAAAAGCGACGCACTGATTGAGAAGATACATACGATGACCAGTGCAGGGCAGGTGGCAAAACTCAGGAGAAACAACTATGTTGTTAATCGAATAAAGCCGGACAACGAGCAGATTTATTATATTATTGACACGATAAATGAAGCCATAAATAGCGGCAAGCAGATTTCATTTCAGTATTATGACTATACAGGACTAAAGAAGAAAGTTCTTAAGAATAAAGGCGAGGTGTATAAGCTCAGTCCGTATAAACTTCTCTGGTGTGGGGACTATTATTATGTTCTCGGATATTCTGAAAAGCAGAGAAAAGTTATAAATTTTAGAGTAGACCGCATTGCATTGAGACCAGATATACTTGCTAAGGATATTATTCCTATGCCTGATGATTTTGATATTGAGAATTACACAAAGGAAGTGTTCTTTATGTTTTCAGGCGAAAAAGTCCTTGTGGATTTACGATGTGATAACAGCTTGATGAAAACAATGGTTGACCGTTTTGGAGAAGATGTGACAACCCTTGCGTATGATATGACTTCTTTCAGAGTACAGACCGAAGTATCAGCCAGTCCTACCTTTTTCGGTTGGGTGTTTGGCTTTAATGGAAAAGTACAGATACTTGCACCGGAAAGTGTGAAAGAACAGTACAGACAGATGATTGCAAAAGCCGATGAGGATATGCAAGAGAGTGAGTAGTGATTCGTAAATGATTTAGAATTTGTGTGAAAAATCAATTATTATGAATATGAAAATGATATGTTTTTAAATTGTGCAGACGGTCTGCACAATTAGGAAGGAGTCAATATGCTTACACCGTCAAATCAATATTTGCAGGCAGTAGAAGAAATAAATGATTATGTCAATCAGGCTAAATGCAGAGCTTCTGTCAGTGTAAATAGTGAGATAATGAAAACAAATATATTTATTGGAAATGTTATTATCCGCAATTCTGAGTGGGGAAATAAATTTGTGGAAAATCTGTCTAAGGATATGAAGATGAGATTTCCAAGTGCAAAAGGTTATTCTGTCAGAAATTTAAAATATATGAAGAAATTTGCACAGATTTTTACGGAAGATGATGTAGATGAGTACGGATTGGGAAGAATTACTTGGAGTCATCATCAGATATTGATGAGTAAAGTGTCAAATCGAGAAGAATATATATGGTATCTGGAAAAAACTTTGGAACATAAGTGGTCAGTTGATGATTTGACTTCCCAAGTTAAGAGTCAATTATATGAGCGACAGGCAGTTGCTAACAAAATATCAAATTTTGAAAGACGATTACCGGCTGAACAAAAGGATATGGTAGTAAGCACAATGAAAGACCCATATATGTTTGATTTCATCAATTATACGGAAGAAATGTTGGAAACAGATATAGAAAATGAACTTGTAAAAAATGTTACTTCTCTACTGATGGAATTAGGCACTGGTTTTGCTTTTATGGGACAGCAGTATCATCTTGAAGTTGGAGGAAAAGATTTTTATATAGACCTTCTGTTTTATAACACAAAGCTTAGATGTTATGTAGCAATAGACCTTAAAACTGGCGAGTTTAAGCCAGAACAGGCAGGAAAGATGAATTTTTATTTATCTGCTTTAGACGATTTAGTGAAAGCTCCAGAGGATAATCCATCAGTGGGACTTATTTTGTGCAGAGATGAAAATAGAACAATTGCAGAGTATGCATTGAGAGATATGTCAAAACCGATTGGTGTCAGTGAATATCACTTATGCACGGATTTACCGTTAGATTTGAAAAATGCATTACCTGCCGTAGAAGATATTAGAAGTAGAATTGATATGAAAAAGTAATTTGTGCAGACCGTCTGCACAAATTGCAAATTTAAATTGCATTGAACAAAAAGCCTTTATGGGCGGAAATTTTCAATGGAATAAAAATGACAGATATGTTGTATCAGTGTTATTGGCTGAAGGATAATACATAGTAAAAGTGTTCTTAGAGATTTTGGACTCCGTGAATCCAAAATCTATACGGCTGTTATTGAAGATTTATATATTGCTTAGATTGTTGCCACAGTGAGGCAACAATCTAATTGTGCAGACGGTCTGCACAAATTGCAGGATAAAAGTTCATTGAACAAAAAAGCCTTTATAGGCTGTAATTTTCAATGAAAACAAAAACTTTACTTTTAACATTGGTTGAGTTAAAAAGAAATAAATTGAGTTAAAAGGTGCGGAGGTGTTAGCAAATTGCGACACCTCTTTTCTTTTGCGAAAAACCTACTTGAAAAAATTTTCGTATCAGGTATAATAAAACTATCGAAAGCAGACTGCTTCCGATAGAAAAGAAAGCGAGGTGCAGGTATGAGAAGCAAGAGTCCTGAACTTATGAGTGAGATAAAAAAGTATATCGAGGATTATTACCTGCAAAACAGACAATCCCCATCGACTACGAAGATTGCTGAAGCTGTTGGCATTGCCAGAGGTACAGCATATAAATACTTGGTAGAGATGGCTGAGAAGAATATGATTGAGTACGACGGGCAGGAGATTCGTACTAATGTGACCCGTAAGTACAGTGGCGAACAGACACAGACACCGATTGTAGGTTCTATTCCTTGTGGCAGTCCTCAGTATGAGGAAGAAAATATTGAAGAATATGTATCACTTCCTACTGCTATTTTCGGCAAAGGAGATTTCTTTATATTAAGGGCAAGCGGTCAGTCTATGATTGAAGCAGGGATTGATGACGGCGACCTTGTGGTTGTTAAAAAGCAGGTAGAAGCCAATGATGGCGATATAGTACTTGCCCTTGTGGATAATCAGAATACATTGAAACGCTACTTCCGAGATGATGAGAATAAGAAAATCATTCTCCACCCGGAAAATAAGAAGATGAAAGACATCATTGTAGATGAGTGCTGCATTCAGGGTGTGGCTTGTCACATCATCAAAGAACTATAACAGAGGACAGACGAATGAGAACACTTGAAGGAATTCGCTATCTAATCAATTTGGATAGTGCGGAAATACAACAGAACTTTGCCGGAGGAGTTGCACCGCCGGACAAGGTGGAGTCGGAGGTGGACACAACTTGAGTATTTATATGTCAAGAGCCGAGTTGGAAGAAATCAGCGAAGGCTTGATAACAGCTTATGCTAATAAGTTTAGCAATCGAGTGATTCAATCCATCGACATAGAACATTTCATTACAGAATTTCTTATGTTACGAATTGAATATAAAACATTGGAAAAACACTGGGGATACTGGTGCAGATATATCTATATTAATCGATATATGGATGCACCAAAACCGGTATATCAGAACCTGTATGATCTGGTAAAAGAAAAAGATTATTTTGTACTGACGACAAATGTGGATCATTGTTTTCAGAAAGCAGGATTCGCTAAAAACAGAATCTTCTATACACAGGAGATTACGGCTTGTTTCAATGTAGTGAGCCTTGTCATAAAGAAACCGACAATGAAGAAATCATAAAGAAAATGGTGCTGAGTCAGGATTTCAGATGAAAGACGGGGAACTGCAAAACCGGAAGACGGAGAAATAAAGCTTACGGTTCCGACGGGTCTGATTCCATTGCCCGCGCTGTGGTAAGCCGATGAGTATGAATCTCAGATCGGATCAGACATTTGTTGAAGATGAGGGATGGCACTGGGCAGCAGAACGGTACGAGAAATTTATACAGGATCATAAAAAGCAGAAAATAGTGTTTCTTGAACTTGGTGTAGGATATAATACTCCTGTTATTATAAAATATCCGTTTTGGCAGATGACAAACACATTTGAACATGCATTTTATGTGTGTCTGAACCAGCGTGAAGCATATGCACCGGAAGAAATAAGGAAAAAATCTGTCTGCATGAATGAAGATATCGGAGAGATCCTGAAAGAACTGTAGACTTGTGATAAAGGGCGGCTGTGAACAGAGTGAATAGTGACAAGAGAGGGGATGATAAAATGATAATACAAACAGGAATGAGAACAGATATACCTGCATTTTATTCAAAATGGTTTTTGAATCGGATAAAAGAGGGATATGTATGCGTGAGGAACCCTATAATCCAAAACAGGTGACGAAATACAGCCTTCACCAGAAGTTGTGGATCTGATCGCATTCTGCACGAAGAACCCTTCCAATGCTGCCGTTTCTTGATGAGTTAAAACCGTATGGTCAATACTGGTTTGTAACAATTACACCTTACGGACGGGATATTGAGCCAAACGTTCCGGATAAAGAAACTGTGATGGAAGGTTTTAAAGAATTGTCGGATGTCGTGGGCGCAGA
>SCPO01001341.1_pt1:0-12500 | contig 14593 bp, 17 predicted proteins | sample 6106821 | NCBI WGS metagenome assembly SCPO01 (sample SAMN10720448, study PRJNA508395) | human gut metagenome | isolation source: Participant 2 stool, 0 month | host: Homo sapiens | collected 2017 | reverse complement strand
TCTCCAAGATATCTTGAAGCTATTTGAATAGCTCATTCATTTTTGTTGTCGTTACATTTAAGTAACTTTGATTATGGTTGGTTTTGACTTTGTCAAAACCCGCACTCTGGCATATGTTCAATCGTATTGATTGATTACCTATCATTGTTCAGTTTTCAAAGATCTGTTATCAATTAGCACCACTTCACTCGAAGTGTTGTCTCAACTGACGACTTGATTATAATAACATGTGACCTCGTTCGTGTCAACACATTTTATAATCTTTTTTGAAGTTCTTTTTGAACTTCTAAGTGTATTACTACACTCATTAAGAAACAGTCGCTCGAACGACTGTATGCATATTATAGTACAACGAAATTATAAGTGCAACCCCCAATTCTCAATTTCACACAACTTTCACTATACTTTCATAAACATCCCCAACAACCAACAATTGATTTTATACAACCAATCATGTACAATATAGCTGTAATATAGAACTTGTAACATAAATAGTTCTATTTTATTAGTATTAATTAATATGAATATTACATTATTGTAAGGAGATTGAGTATGAAACTATCAAAACAATTATTATCAAAAACAGTAGCTCTAGCCGCTATATGTGCAACTATGGCTACAGCAGCCTTTGCTGCACCCCAAGGTACCTTCGATACCTCTGAAATTCAAATTACGGGCCAAGCATCTCGTTCTGTAGCACCAAGCTATGCAATTTTAACCTTAGGCATTACAAGTCAAAACACAAATATTAACGCTGCTAAATCTAATAACGATCGTATCATGAGTGACTTAATCAGTAGACTAGCAAATCTAGGTGTTGATAAAAAAGATATTTTCACATCGAATATTTCTATTAATCCAACAAGCGATTATCAAGAAGGCAAACGTATTAACACAGGTTACAATGTGTCCAATCACGTAACAGTTAAGATTAATAACCTTGATAACGTAGGAAGGTTGTCGATGCCGCTGTTAGCGCTGGGGCTAACGACATCAACAACCTTTCATTCCAAAATGATGTGTCTCAACAATTATCTGATTCTTTAACTACAGAAGCGATTCAAAACGGTCGCCATAAAGCGGAAGTTATCGCTGCAGCTCTCGGTCGCACCTTAGGCCCAGTAAAAACGGTTTCTATTAGTACAACAGAAACAAGTTCTATGGACTCCGGTTACTATCGTAACGCAGTAATGCTAAAAGCAGCACTCGAAACTGCTACGCCTGTAGAAAAGGTTCTTTAGTAGTTTCTCAAGATGCTAACATCACTTATTATTTACAATAGAATTCTCTGGTACAACGCCCTCGTGGACCGCTACAATGCCGCCTGTCAATTCATGATAGGTGGCATTTTCATATCCAAGAGATTTCCAGATTTCTAAAATTTCACTTTGGTGAGGATAACGACGCAAGGATTCTGGAAGCCATGCATAGGATGAGTTATCCTTACTTAGTTTACCTATAATAGGTAGTATATAAGAGAAGTAGAAGTTATATAGCTGTTTAAAACCAAACATACTTGGCTTCGCAAGTTCCAATACAACTACTTTCCCACCTGGTTTTACAACACGTTGCATTTCAGATAATACTTGTTTAATATCTGGCACATTGCGCATTGCAAAGCCACTCATAGCCGCATCAAAAGTATTATCCGCATAAGGTAATGCCATAGCATCACCTTGCACTAGATTAACTTGATCTATTAGCCCCGCAGCTTCAATGCGAGCACGACATTGATCAAGCATTTCACAGTTAAAATCTAATGCCTCTACTCTTAGTGTTGGTTCTTGACGTAACGCTTCCTTTGTAAACACACAGGTACCACATGCTACATCAAGCACACGTTGGTGAGGACCAATATTCATTGCTTTTACAGAGAATTTGCGCCAAAAATAATCTTGTCCAAAGCTTAAGACTGTATTCATTAAATCATAGTTTTTGCAATATTAGAAAAAACACCTTGTACAAATTGCTCTTTATCGGCATACGTTTTAAATTCTTTAGTATTCATTATGGTCCTTTCACTAATCAAGAACTATATTCAAGAACTGTATATGGCATAGTATACCATATTATAGGAACTCTAAAAAAGAATCCTATTATATATACTATAAATAACAAGTATGTGCTATTTACATATATGATACAAGCACTGATAAATTCTATAAAAAAAAACACTTCCTATATGGTAAATAAACATGTTTATCACTTACTATATATTTAACATAAATACGTATGAACATCTATGACATTATCTATTGCTACTATTACATGTTCGTTGTATAATGACATATGTCCATGTTGAAAGGATATATCATGGAGTTTTATTTTTGTTTTTATATAAGTATTGGAGTGTACTATGAATCGATTTGTTAAATCAATCAACAAAGTCAGTCTAATCCAACAGATTATCATAGGTTTGATCATTGGTATTTTGACTGCACTTTACGTGCCAGATGTGGCAAATGAACTTGCTTTATTAGGTGTTCTCTTTTGTTGGTGCTCTTAAAGGCATCGCACCTATCCTTGTATTTTTCTTGGTAATCGCTGCGATCAGTAAACATCGCTCTGGCCAAAAAACAGGTATGGGGTCTGTAATTACCTTATATCTATTAGGTACATTCCTATCCGCAGTATTAGCTGTAATCGTAAGTTTCTTCTTCCCTACTACATCACATCTAGCAGCAGGTGCTGCTGATGCAGCTCCACCGCAAGGTATCGCTGAGGTTATGACCACATTACTTAAAATGTAGTTGATAACCCTGTAAAGCGTTGATGTCCGCTAACTATATCGGTATTCTAGCTTGGGCACTTATCCTAGGTGGTGCTTTACGTCATGCACCAATGAATGCAAAAGAGGTTATGGAATCTTTTGCTCAAGCAATTACTACAGTAGTAGGCTGGATCATCCGCTTTGCTCCTCTTGGTATTATGGGCCTTGTAGCGGAATCCATTGCTACTAACGGCATCGAAGCTTTGATTGGTTACTTCCAATTACTCGTATTATTACTTGGCTCTATGATTTTCGTAGCACTAGTAATCAATCCAATTCTGTCCTTCGTTTATCTTCGTCGCAATCCATACCCATTGGTATTTAAATGTTTACGAGAATCTGCAATCTACGCATTCTTCACACGTAGCTCTGCTGCTAACATTCCTGTAAACCTTGACTTAGCTAAACGTTTGAAACTGAACCCTGATATGTATTCCGTATCCATTCCACTAGGTGCAACAATCAATATGGGCGGTGCTGCGATTACAATCACAATCATGACATTAGCAGCAGCTCATACATTAGGTATCGTTGTAGATATTCCTACAGCAATCCTATTATCCATCATTGCCACTATTGGTGCCTGTGGTGCTTCTGGTGTAGCAGGTGGTTCCTTACTACTCATTCCATTGGCTTGTTCCCTATTCGGTATTTCCAACGACGTAGCAATGCAAGTTGTAGGCGTTGGCTTTATCATCGGTGTGTTACAAGACTCTACGGAAACTGCGCTTAACTCTAGCACAGACATTCTCTTCACGGCTACTGCAGACTATGCAAAACGTGGCTACCACGAAGATTGGAACTAAAACGTTCTAAGGCGGTCCTTCGGGACCGTCTTTTTTACATTTAACCATATTGATTTTATTCAATGTAGTGTTATAATAGAGTTAATGATAATAACTATTAGTAGATATATATAGAAAGGAATCAACATGAAACAATACGATATTATTGTAGTTGGTACAGGTGGTGCAACCATTGTAGCTGACGCTGCGCTAAAAAAAGGCCTTAAAGTGGCCATCATAGAAAAAGGTAAATTTGGTGGCACATGCTTAAATCGCGGTTGTATTCCTACGAAAGTAATGGTTACAGCAGCTAATGCCATTCAAGAGGTAGAAGAGTTCAAAAATAGGTGTCAATGTTGGCGATGCAACTATGGATTGGGACACTGTAGCTAAACGTACATGGCATATGATTGACAAGTCTGCAGGCATCTATGATTACTATAACGCTTATGACAACGTAGATGTATATCGCGGTGCTGCAAGTTTTGTGTCCGATAAGGTTATGAACATCCACCTTAACGATGGTTCTGGCATTGTAGAAATCACAGCACCAACAATTATCCTAGGTACTGGCGGTTATAGCAACATACCAAATGTACCTGGTCTAAAAGAGGCAGGCTTCCTTTCTAGTGAAAGTTTATTTGGCGATAAGTTCCCGAAACAACCGTACAAATCCCTTGCAGTACTTGGTGCGGGCCCTATCGGCGTAGAATTTGGTCACGTATTTGCATCCGCAGGTACAGAGGTAACAATTCTTCAACATAATGTACGTTTAGTACCTAAAGAAGATGCAGATGTATCTGAACACTTGTTAAACAACTACAGAGAACGTGGCATCAACGTAGTGCTAAATCAAGACACTGTTGAAATCCGCCAAGAAGATGGTCTTAAAGTAGTCGTTACTAAAGATCGTAGTACTGGCGAAATTTTAGAAACTAAAGTTGAAGAAATTCTTGTAGCAGCTGGCATCCGTCCTGCTGTAGAAGAGCTTCATCTTGAAAATACTGGTATCGAAACATGGCCAAAAGGCTGGATCAAAACTAATGAATTCTTAGAAACATCTGTTGATGGCATCTATGCCTTAGGCGACGTAAACGGCGAACCCGCATTCCGTCATCGTGCGAACTATGAAGCTGATATTATCGCCCACAACCTATACTTTGCTAAAAACGAAGAAGATTTCCGTTGGGCACGTTATGATACATTGCCTAAGGTTACCTTCTCCTACCCTGAAATTGGTAGCGTAGGTTTTACTGAAGCAGAAGCTATTAAAGCTGGTTATAATGTAGGTGTAGGCAAAAACTACTACTCCTCCACAGCTAAGGGCTATGCAATGGGTATTAACCCTGGTGATGTAAATGACGGCTTTGTTAAAATCGTAGTAGACAAAGATACTAACCATATTCTTGGTATGCATGTAACAGGTCCTCAAGCGTCTATCCTCTTCCAACCATATGTAAACCTTATGAACAGTGGTGTAACTCCGTTGACAGCAATTAATGAAGAAATCGCTTCTGAACATACTAAAAAAAGGTATTACACGCGAAATGGATCCTAAATCCGTTATCACTGTAGGCGAAACTATGAGCCCACATCCTTCTCTTGTAGAGGTTATCATGTGGACACAAGCATACTACGAACACCGTTGGCAATAACTATTAAACCAAAAAAGATAGCCAAAGGCATATGCCTTTGGCTCTTTTATTTGATTATCAATCAATAGATTAACGACCCATGTCGATGCCACTACCAAAGATAAGATTTGTTTTGCGGCCATCGAAACCTTGATCTGGTTCAGGTGGTAATTTATAAGATTTAGATTGCTCTACGTAAGCACCTGTTTCAGCATCTACTGTAACAACTACTTTTTTACCATCTTGATGCATTGTTACATAGTACAAGATTTTGCCGTCATGAGCTTCAATTTTCCAGCCCTTCATAACAGCATCAGCACCGAGTTGTTGTTTAGCAACACGTTCTGCTTGAGCAGACTCAATTACTCGATCTTTGTTGAAGATTTCCCCGATAATTTTTTTAGGTTTACCACCTTCTTCCATATTGGAAGTATTACCAGTAATTACGTCAATTTTCATCTTGTATTGATGATATTTACTATAGCCAACAACTTTGTAACCATAGTTTAAATCGTTAGAGTTAAGCTCTACGGAGTGAAGCGCAGCATTCGGGAAGCGATTTTGGAAAATAGTACCAATTTTGCTCATAGTCATAACCATTGACTCGCCTGGTGCACGTTGTACAGAAATATCAGTACTTGTTTCTGGCTTTGTTTTACGTGCATCTGCCACACTTGGTGTAGCAACAGACAATACACCTACTGCCAATACACCAGTTAATGCCATAGAAATTAACTTTTTATTCATTACAAATCCTCCTACTATATGCGATACTTTTAACAATAGTAAAAGTAATTCACATACTAGAATTACTATAAGTCCGTGCCATATTCAACAGCACACAAAACATACATAAACTATCATATTATTTAGACAATATACTATAAACCTTCATTTGATGCAAGTCGATCCTCTACATCTCTCATAAGCAGTTTATAGCATGTAGCTACTAAAGGAACACCGATCAACATGCCAGTGACCCCATCAAGCTACCACCTACGATAACCGCAGCAAATACCCATAAGCCCGGCAAACCAACAGAGTTACCGACGATTTTAGGATAAATAAAGTTGCTTTCAATTTGATGAAGCACTTCTAAAATAATTACGTAAATTAACGCATCCATAGGGCTAACAGTGAGTAACATAACAGCACCGATAATACCACCTACATAGATACCAAGTAGTGGAATCAAACCAGTAAGGCCAATTACACAGGCAATGGTTGTAGCGTATTCTATATTGAATAGCCATAAAGTAATTCCTACCATCACGCCTAAAATCAAGGCATCAATAAACTGACCTACAAAAAAATTACTGAATGTTTGAACTACCACACGGGTTACATAACTAATACGATTCACCCATCAGATGCATAGGCTTTACAATGCGTTTGCCTTGCATCATAAGGCGTTCTTTATCAAGAAGCATATAAATAGCAAATATCAATCCAAGACCGATATTTAACGTCCAAGATAAAACTGTGCCCATTGCATTGACGATGTATGTACCGCCTTTAGTACCCCATTCACGAGTATATTTAACGATACTTTCACCACTCAACGTGTCCATAAGTGTCTGATTAGATGCCATTGGAATCGTCTCTGTAGATGCTGCATCCATGTTTGGAAATCCGTATACAATTGCGGTGATGCAGCTACAATAATCGACATAGAATGAACCAATTGAGGAAGCGCCATACGGGCAATAAAATACACGATTACGCTAATTGTCACAAAAGATAATACAAGACTGAGAGGTCGTCGTATCTTATACCTCCATCCAGATTCACTCTTAGGCCATAGCCATCGCTCATAACGCACTACTAAAATATCTAGCACAAACGCAATACAGGCACCTACAATAAGTGGAACAAATGCTGTAATAATAGCATCAATAGGCACTAGCAATATCACTTATTCTAAGGGCCATCATGATCATAATACCAGCTAGTATGATAGCACCTATGAGCGGTTTGTAATATTTAAATTTTTTCATATATAACCTACTTTACTATACTCACACCGCATACATTATCAAATCTTAATGAACATTGTATGACCTACGATTGTATGCAAGTTTAGTATAACATAAAAGTCCACCTTATCACATGCTCGGTCCCCCGATGAACACGAGAGCATGATAGAAGGTGGACTTTATTGTATGTCTAATCTAAATTAGTTTAGAGATTAGCGGTGAATGTAAACGTCTACACGACGGTTTTCAGCTTTACCTGCTGCAGTGGAGTTAGTTGCCACTGGTTTAGTGTCGCCATTAGCGATACCGATGAAGCGATCAGCAGATACGCCATTATTTACTAAGTATTGAGCTACGTATTGTACGCGGCGTTCGGATAAACCAATGTTGTATTGAGGATTTGCATCAGTATCAGCATTACCTAACAATTTAACTTGGTCTTGAGGATATTGGTGAGCAGCGTTTACAGCAGCTGTTAAGTTTGGATATTGGTCTGCACGAGCAACATCTTGGTCGGAATCGAAGTAGATGGATTGTACATAGTAGTCCAATTTAGGAGTTTTATATGCAGGCGCTTCTACAGTTGGAGCTGGAGCCGGAGTGTATACAGGAGCTGGCGCTGGAGTGTATACAGGAGCTACGGATTTTTGACCACCGAAACGGTAGGACAAGCCAACTACTGGACCTTGGAAGGATACATTATGATCTTCATTTGCTTTAGTATTGATGTAGCGGTAACCAGCATTGATATCCCAGTCTTCGTTAACTTTATAGCCTAAACCAGCTTCTAAAACTGTAGTATTCTTAGTACCTACACCAGCTTTACCGTAAACTTCTACTTTAGAGCCAAGGTTAGTTTTACCAATTACACCTGCTTGCGCAATGTTGTTAGTGCCACCAGCATCATGATTGTGGATCCGAGCATAGCCACCATATACTGCTACATTTTTGTTCAAAGAACGAACCAAGTTCAATTCATGCATGTCAGTATCAAGATGTTTAGTATTCAAACCATGGTAACCATATTGAATACCAGTTTTGTCAGACCAACCATAAGTTACTCCACCATCGAAGTTCCATTTGTGAGCGTCTTTTGCGCCATCCATTTTGCTTCAACGCTAGCTGCACCAAGATCAACTTGAATTCACCTTTGTTGAGAGTTTGTGGAGTTGCACCTGCTACAGATACGCCAACAGCAGCAACTGCCAATAAAGCTAATAATTTTTGTTCATTATAATTCCCTCCAATAATGGCCCCTTCACAATACACAGGCCTTTGGTAATAATATAGTTTTATTTTACACAACTTTTCGATAAATTCAATATTTTTATGAATTTATCGTGAATTTTTCGAAATTTATCTATATACAAATGTTATAATTATAAAATTTTAAATTCCTCTTATCTCCTATTTTTATAAGCCTATATAATTTTATAGATATACATTAATTAAAATATTATTAATTTTATTTATTATTTTCTTATGGATTATCATTATGTTACTGATAATCTACTTAAGATACTTATAACTATGATGCCTGTTAACTATGATGCCTGTGAAAGTAGATATCTTCTACAACAGCTGTACCCGTACCAAAGAATACCAAAATCATTGTGCCAATAAATTTAGCAATGTACTTTGTTCATGTTTTTCCGCCTTACAATACCTTTACGAACTCAAAGGTATAAGATCCCTCTCTCAGGGTATTCCATATTACTCTCATTATTATATACACTATTTTATTTCTATTAACAATTTCCTTCGATATAATTTTACAAAATCTATTATTACTTAATCTAATAAATTTAGGGTTATAGGACAAAAGTGTGTGTGACTAATCCCAATAAGTTGGAAAATCTGTAGACATATGTAGCTCATTCCAAACAGGAGCATCACCCCATTGAGGGATTGAACGATCTATTTGGCAATAATCAGATAACCGTTTGTAGATAGCAGCAATCGATTCATCTGTAGGCATACAATTTAATATATCTGAATAGAAAGCGGTCTTGGTGAGTGCATATAGCACCACCAATAGACCGCTTTTAGTCTTCTTCAAGTGAAAGACCCTATGAGCCCGTAACATACTTCTTAGTTGAGCATTTACTCCACCTTCAATACGATTATTTGTTGTAGGTATTGTAATATCAAAACATTCCAAAAGTAAATAAAGTTTGTTGCCTAATCAGACGCCATAATGATGATTCAGCCTTAAGCAAACGCTCATGTGTAGAGCGTTTGTTTCCGAATTCATCAATCGTCATTTCTCGTAAAAAATCAGAATATGTCATTCGCCACGCTGAAAGCTCATTAATCCATATAAAGGCTTGATCCATTGTTTTCACATTAAATAAAGCTTTGGCAAGACTATAAAGGTCCTTCCCAGCTAACGTTTTAGGTCTACTTGTCGTATATCGTCTAACCTGACAAAAAATGTGAAACAGGCATCTTTGGTGACTGCTATGAGGCCAAACTTTACGTAATGCTTTAGGCAAACCATTAGCACCATCAGACACAACGACTTTAGGTTCGGCAATCCGTTCCATTAAACACTGCCAAGCTCTAGCATGCTCATACCGACAGACATACCATCCTAGAACATGAGTATCATTGCAACAAATCAACACACATAAATTCCTAGCTAAGTAAATTCCATCAAGATATACCACATCATGTACTTCTTCCACTTTTGGTGGCAATGGCCATATGGACCAAAATTTAGCGGTTTTACGCCTGAATGTACGACCTTTACCAGGCATATCAGCTTGAATATTGGTGCTGAATAACCAATTCAAGAATAGGCTTAACTCTTTACTTAAATTAATTTTAACTGTAAATGCCACCTTACAATGTTTGCAAAACCAACGCTGAGAACCAGATTTTAAAACACCGTGTTTAATACATGTTTCATTACAATCAGGACATTTTATTTGTCGCATAAACTCTTCCTCCATATTTGTTTATATATAGGAAGATATAACCTCATTTTACTCAGTAATTACAAGGGTTAATTGATGTTTTCACCCACACTTTTTGTCCACCCTCAAACTTCTCCAAAAAAAGATTAAACCCTTATAACACTAGTAAATATTTACTAGTGTTATAAGGGTTTTACACACTTTTGTCCTACAAGCCTAAATTTAACTATAACAAAACGAGTAAAAGCCCCTCAGTCTGCACTAAGGAGGCTTTTATCGTTTCTTATATATCCCTTACTATATGATATATTATAAAAACATTGATAATCCAACAACCATTTGCGTTTTAGTACGACAAAAAGTTGAGCAACAGTTGAGCAACCGTTACAAATTTTGCAGAGATTTAGAGGCCTAATGTTCGTCTGACACGCTTTTTATTACTCTACTTAAAGCGGATTCTTTCCGTATCACCGTTCCATACCTTGCCGTGTAACTAGCCACATTTTCCCAGACTTTCTAAACTCACCTTCCTTAAATCCATTCTTTACACGGCCTCTACAATTTTGTTTCAATGAGTCAGCAGTAACATTCCATCGTTCTGCCGCCTCTTGTGTTGTCATAATATCATCTAGTTCAAATTTCAATTTTATCACCCTCTAACTAAATGTTTAATTGCTAGTATCAAAACAATAATAGTTGCTATATTAATCAGCCATTCTAAATATTGCATAATTTACCTCGTTGATTTACAATGATGTTGAGAAGGTGGCGGGGCTTTCACCCGCCTGCTTTTTAGTCTTTGCTAACAAGTTTTAAAATGATGATTGCTAGTGTCAGTAGCGTTAACTCATTTACTGCTTGTTAGCTCTTTTATTGTCTCCACTTTTATCACCTCCTTACATCTTTATTATACCCCATATCATGTATAAAGTCAAGTGTTTATTTTGATTTTTACAAACAAAAAATAGAGCCTACCAACGTAGATTTATTCTATGTTAGTAGGCTCTTTTATTTATAGTTGCGTGTATCCACCATTACACGCTATGGAGATGTATGGATCACCTCTCATTCATCGATGAATTATAACTCCAATGGTTGCCCCCGCTCCTAATATCTGTGATAGGTTTCGTTGCATCTTGAGTCGCTTGATTGTTCGATTGTCTTTCTCGACTTTCTCTTCAACTCTATCAAAGAGCTCTCCATTTTGACAAGGTAACTTCTTGCTTCACTAAGTCTGCCTTGGCTGTTTGTAATTCGTTCTCAATCTGTTGATTGTATTGTGTGCTTCGTTCAATTCTTCCCTTTGCTTCATGACCAAGCTTTGAGCTTCGTCCAAGGGAAGCTGGATGCTTCGATTAAGCCTCAACGCTCTCGCGTTGTTGTTCTTTAATTCGTTCCATGTTGATAAGGGTACGCTGATAGTCGGTTCCACTTGGCTGATAGAAGATATATCCGAGCAGATGATGAGCCCAATACCACCGATGATAATAATATAGCGGTAAGTAGGGATATTAAATAATACTTTGATTTTGTCATACATTATAACCCTCCTGCGTAGTCAGTAATTCCCTAGCAATGGCACGTACGATAGTGTCTAAATCATTAGTTAGCATAGCATGGTCATCTTCTGTTATCAATGAATGCCATTTCAACTACTGCAGTTGCATCCGTACCATTTAACACCCAAAGGTCATCCCGTTTCTTAACACCACGATCAACGTATTAATGCTTTGATGATTTGGCTTTGAATGTCGTTTGCTAATCGTTGCCCATTAAAGGACTTGTACAAAGTTTCTGTACCTCGAGCTTGTGTATTAAAAGCGTTGCAGGGAGAGATACGAATATATCTGCCCCATTCGTTAGAAGTTTCACATACAAGGCCTAAATCATCATTTTGTAGAGTACGAACTTCACACCCTGCTGTTTCAAGATAGCGAGCCAACATCTTGCCTGCATCACGAGCTACATCGCACTCACGAGTACCACATACCAGGTTAACCGCTCCACTATCAAGTTAATATCATGTCCAGGGTTTATAAAGATTTTCATCGTTTATCCTCCTTTCTAATTGGTCTGGAATACCATTATTGTTTCTATCAAGCCAAAGCCCTAAGAACCCTACAATGGCCGTTAAGACACTTGGAATAAAGATATGGTCAATAATATTGATGCCGACATTGATCAGCTTATTGGCATTGTCAGATACATACCCGCTAATAAAACGACATAATATATTGAGTAACCACTAATAAAATAGGCACTAACATAATAAATACTAGGCCCGTGTAGCGAATATACCTGTAGGGTGGAAGTTGCACCCTAACAGATTTATATGATTTTAGCTGTACTGATGAGATTTGGTGGTATGTTCATGTAGCTCCTCCTTAATATCATCAACACGAGATTCAATGCTATCC
>SCPO01001346.1_pt1 | contig 14623 bp, 22 predicted proteins | sample 6106821 | NCBI WGS metagenome assembly SCPO01 (sample SAMN10720448, study PRJNA508395) | human gut metagenome | isolation source: Participant 2 stool, 0 month | host: Homo sapiens | collected 2017 | reverse complement strand
GCAAGTGCTGTAAGTAAGAACGTGATCACACATAACTCATATACCGCACCCTTCGCCATATCAAACCATCCAAGCTGTCCGAAGATCACCATCCGATAAAACACTGCATAAGCAAGCAATGAACCAAGGGAAACATATCTTGTCACAAGCACCGGCACAAGAAAGAATGCCAGTGTAACAAAAAACAGGATGGAACTGTACGGCAGATGCCAAAAACAGTTGCTTACCACAAGTGCTGCCATAACAGCGATTCCCTTCCCACCTTTAAAATTCATATAAAATGGGAAGTTATGTCCCAAAGTAACTCCTGCTCCTGCATACATCATCAGAAGCGGAAGAATATTACTTCCATGGTATATTGCACGGACAATGAGCACTGCTGCAAAACACTTCAACACATCTCCCGCGAAAGTCATAAGTCCTGCTTTCAATCCCATAACACGCAGTGCATTCGTCGAACCGGAATTTCCGCTTCCTGCTTTTCTTATATCAATATGATGCATCTTTCCGACCAGATAACCACTCTGCAGGAGTCCGCAGGCATATCCAATCACCGGACAGATAATTCGTTCCATTCTACTGATCCTTTTCCTCTCACGGATGAAGAACTTCAGTGAAGTTCCTCTGAAGCCAAATGCCTCTCGGATCTTATTCTCAAGATATCTTGTATAGGAGAAATGCATCAGCTCCTTGTCATTTACAAAGATAACAAATGTCGGCGGCTTAACAGCAACCTGTGTAATATAGTAGAGTTTTAATCTCTTACCTTTATCTGACGGTGGCTGCTGCATAGCAACTGCCTCTGTCATGATCTCATTGAGAACTCCTGTCGCAATACGAAGTGTCTGGTTCTCAATGACCATATCGATCATATCATACAGTTTCGGAAGTCTCTGTCCTGTCAGTGCAGATACATACATGATCTCTGCATATGGCATATAAGAAAGTACCTGACGGATCTTTCCTTCGTATTCTTTCATTGTCTTATCATTCTTCTCAATGGCATCCCATTTATTAACGACAATGATAACTCCCTTTCCTCTTTCATGAGCGATTCCGGCAATCTTCGCATCCTGTTCTGTGACACCTTCTGTCGCATCGATCACCATAAGGACAACATCGGCACGCTCTACTGCACTTACAGTACGGATGATACTATAACGCTCCAGTTCTTCCTTGATCTTATTCTTTCTGCGAAGACCTGCTGTGTCGATAAAAATGTATTCCTTTCCGTTATGCACGATCTCTGTATCAATCGCATCTCTTGTTGTACCTGCGATATTGATACAATTACGCGGTTCTCACCAAGCAGACGGTTTACGATAGAGGATTTACCAACATTTGGTTTACCTACGATTGCGATACGCGGACGGTCATCATCCTCTTCTGATGGATCCCACTCCGGGAAATGTGCTATAACCGCATCAAGCATATCTCCAAGACCAAGTCTGGATGCTGCTGAGATCGGCACCGGATCTCCGATTCCGAGATTGTAGAATTCATAGACATCAGCCATATATTTATCAAAATTGTCAACCTTATTCACAACAAGGACAACCGGCTTACCGGAGCGGCGAAGCATATCCGCAACCTTGGAATCTGAATCCACAAGTCCCTGCTTTACATCTGTGATAAAGATAATAACATCTGCAGTGTCAATGGCGATCTGTGCCTGCTCTCTCATCTGGGAAAGAATGATATCACTGCTGTCCGGCTCAATACCACCTGTGTCGATCAGTGTGAAGTCTCTGTCAAGCCAGTCAACATCTGCATAAATTCTGTCTCTTGTAACACCCGGTGTATCCTTAACGATGGAGATCATCTCTCCTGCCAGGACATTGAAGAGTGTTGATTTACCCACATTCGGGCGCCCTACAATGGCAACTACTGGTTTACTCATTCTATTCTTACCTTCCTGTTTCTTATTTTTCTTAAATAGTTTCTCTTAAGCCGTAGTGATCCTACGGTCTTTCATCTGATTCTCATCTATATCTGTGGGATTCGGACCTGCAACACCTAAAATAGCATCGATCAGATCCTGTCCGCTTGATTTTACAATATCTATAGGAACTTGTAAAGTATCTGATACTTCTTTCAATGTAAAGTCATCAAGGAAAATGTCCTCGTCCATCTTCAGCATATTGCATGGGATCAGAAGCCTGCTTCCAAGCGGCTGATCTTTTAACTGCTTCATCAGATCCTGTCCTGTGATCAGACCGAGACTGTGATACTCCGAAGAAATCATTCCGAATACAATATGTGTGAACCTTAAGTCCCTCATACTTCTCCTCCATCTTCTTCGCCATACGCTCAAGATACGGATATGCAAGCTTTGCTGTTGCAAGGGAAATCTCTTCCTGATGTTCTCCGCTTTCCAGCTTCGCATAACCTTCTTCAAACTCATTAAATAAAAGACGAAGCATTCCAACTCCATTCTCCAGCTGAAGATATCCGTCATAACGTTCCTCTTCCGGAACTTCTTCCTCTGCCAGCAGATACCACTCATCTCCTGCATGAATAAAATGGATCCCGTATTCTGCGTAGACTTTCTTCTGCCACTTCTCAATCGTGCGAATGACTTCCTTCGCCTCTTCCTTTGTAAATGGCTCTAATGGATACAATCCATCTCGATACTTGGAAAGTCCAACCGGCACAACTGACACACTGCGTAAAAGCGGCAGATACTGCGTCAGGTCACGAATACTCCGTTCCAATTCTTCCCCGTCATTCACTCCACGGCAAAGAACAATCTGTCCGTTCATCTCAATGCCGCCCTGATACAGAATATCAACTTTCTTCAAAGCCTCCCTGCAAAACGGTTATGAAGCATCTTACAACGAAGCTCGGATTCGTCGTCTGAACGAAATATTGATCGGTTCCAGTCTATAGCGGACAATACGATTCATATCCTTCTCACTCATATTTGTCAGTGTGACATAGTTTCCCTGAAGGAATGACAGTCTGGAATCATCATCCTTAAAATAAAGCGTATCACGCATCCCCGGCGGCATCTGATCGATAAAGCAGAAAATACATTTATTATGGCAGGAATGATACTCATCCATCAGTCCCTTACCGAAATCAATTCCCAGATCCTCATCAACATCTTTCTCAATTTCAAGCTCCCATTCTTCCCCGTTCGCTTTTCGGATCACAACAAGCAGCTCCTCAGATTCCACATAAAACTGATAGTCAAAAATATCCTCGATCACCTGACCATCAATCTCCAGCAGAACATCTCCCGGTTCGATTCCAAGCTCTTCCGCAATACTTCCCGGCCGCACACTTTCTATGATGTGTTCGTGCTTTTTCTTCATCTATAAAAATAAACTCCTTTATCCAATTCCATAAAAATCCTTCTGTTAATTTCTTTGCAGCAAAAACCCCATATTATAGAAGAAAGACTTTCATGATTCTTAATTTTACATCATATCTTATAATATCACAATTTTCCAGACGAATAAAGCATTGTTTTTTTTGCAACATTTTTTCAACAATCTTGCATTTTTGTTCCATTTTCACTTGACGTATCAAATAATCGTGCTATAATTTAACACATGACATCTTACAGTTTAGTGCTTTAAAGCGTAACGGTTTAAAGCGTAGATTGTATGAATCGAAAAGGGAGGACACAATCATGAAATCTAAGAAAATTTTAGCAGTACTTATGGCTGCCGGAATGACACTTTCACTTGCAGCTTGCGGAAGTTCATCCGACTCTACAGATAAGAGCGCAGACAACGGATCCGATTCAGGAAAGACTTATAAGATCGGTATCTTACAGCAGTTAGAGCATGCTGCTCTTGACGAAGCAACAAAAGGATTTGAAGATGCCTGTACAGAAAAGTTCGGAGAAGGCAATGTCAAATTCGACCTTCAGAACGGCCAGGGCGAGCAGGCTAACTGTGCTACAATCGCAAATAACTTCGTAGCGGATAATGTGGATCTGATTCTTGCAAATGCAACAACAGCACTCCAGTGTGCAAGCGCAGCAACAAGTGATATCCCGATTCTCGGAACATCTGTTACAGACTACGCTACAGCACTTGATATCTCTGACTGGACAGGAACAACAGGAATGAACATTTCCGGAACAAGCGATCTTGCACCGATTGATGAGCAGGAGGCAATGCTCAAAGAACTCATTCCTGATGCTAAAACAGTCGGACTTCTCTACTGCTCCGCTGAACCAAACTCAGCATATCAGGCAAAGCTTTTCGCTGAAGCATTAGAGAAAGATGGAATCGCATACAAAGAGTACACAGCTGCTGATTCTAATGAGATTCAGTCTGTTGTAACAAATGCAGTTTCCGAATGTGATGCACTTTACATTCCTACAGATAACACAATGGCTTCAAACACAGAAATCATCAATAACATCTGTCTGCCGGCTAAGGTTCCTGTAATCGCCGGTGAGCAGGGAATCTGTAAAGGATGCGGTATTGCAACACTTTCTATAAGCTACTACGATATCGGATACAAAGCCGGTGAGATGGCTTACGACATCCTTGTAAACGGTGCTGACATTACTACAATGAAGATTGAAAGTGCTCCGAATGTAACAAAGATGTACAATTCTACCATCTGTGAGGAACTTGGAATTACTATTTGATATGAAGCAATCGAAGAATAAGATTCTTCCATTCAACCGGAACATATTAATCAGAAGATATTAAACAGAACATATTTTTCTCAAGAGCGGGCTTCATCCAAATGAATGGTCGTTTTTCTAGTTACTGTTCACTCCGTTCACAGCAACTTGGTCAAAATTCATTCCAAATCACCTTCGGTGATGGAATTATCTATTTATATGAAACAATAAAAAGAAAGATTAGAGGGATAAATCATGGCAGCATATTTCGCAGCCCTTGATCCAATGACTCGGTACGTGCCTCCCGGGCAACGCAATTTGCGGGCATTATCCGGGAATTATGGCACTCGGTGTTTACATTACATTTCGTATACTTGACTTTGCGGATCTGACCGTAGACGGTTCACTTGCAACCGGCGGTGCAGTCGCAGTTATGCTCATCCGCGCAGGTGTGAATCCTGCACTTGCACTTGTCTTTGCATTTTGCAGGTATGGCAGCAGGATTTGTAACAGGAATCTTACATACATTTTCGGAATTCCTGGAATTCCGCAAGTATCCTGACACAGATCGGACTTTACTCCGTAAACCTTGGCATTATGGGAAAATCCAACCAGGCGGTCAATGTCATGCAGTACAAACTGGTTGCTTCTCTTCGTTATGTAACCGGAGAAGGCAACTGGATCTTCTTCCTGAAATTAATCCTTGCAGCACTGATTCTGATCGCACTCTGCTACTGGTTCTTCGGAACAGAACGGTGCATCCATCCGTGCGACAGGATGTAACGAACAGATGGCTCGTGCTCAGGGCATCAACACAGGATTCAACAAAGTTCTTGCACTTATGATCTCCAACGGTCTTGTAGGACTTTGCGGTGGAATTTACGCACAGTACCAGGGCGCAGCTGATGTCAATATGGGACGTGGCGCAATCGTTATCGGACTTGCAGCAGTCATCATCAGCGAAGTGATCTTCGGAAAATTCTGTGCACACAGAAAAGCAGCTTTTGCCTTCACACTCGGTGCAGTCTTCATCGGAGCAATCCTTTACTATCTTGTAATCGCATTAGTACTCTGGCTGAAGATGCCATCTGATTATATGAAACTGTTCTCAGCTGTAGTTGTTGCATGCTTCCTCGCAGTTCCTTATATGAAAGATACTTACTTCAAGAAAGGACGGGCAAAATAATGGGATACGTGTTAGAAATCAAAGATATTTATAAGACATTTAACGCCGGTACGATCAATGAAAAACGTGCCCTCAACGGAGTTAACCTCAACTTAAATCCCGGCGATTTCGTTACGATCATCGGAGGAAATGGAGCCGGAAAATCTACAACACTGAATGCGATTGCAGGTGTATGGGGAATCGATAAAGGAAATATCATCATCGACGGTACTGACATCACAAAACTTTCCGAACATAAACGTGCACTCTTCCTTGGCCGTGTGTTCCAGGATCCTATGACAGGAACCGCAGCAACGATGTCTATTGAAGAAAATATGGCCATCGCTGCACGCCGCGGTCAGAAAAGAGGTCTTGGCTGGGGCGTTACAAAGAAAGAACGTGAACACTATAGAGAAGCGTTAAAAGAACTTGATCTTGGACTTGAAGACCGCTTAAGCAGTAAGGTTGGTCTCCTCTCCGGCGGACAGCGTCAGGCGATCACACTTGATGGCTTCCCTTAAAAAGCCGAAGCTTCTGCTCCTTGATGAGCATACAGCCGCTCTTGATCCAAAGACTGCCGCAAAAGTACTTGCACTCTCTGACAAGATCATCAGCGAAAATAATCTGACAGCCATGATGGTAACACATAACATGAAAGACGCCATCGCACACGGCAACCGCCTGATCATGATATGCATGAAGGAAGAGTCATCTACGATATATCCGGAGAGGAAAAGAAAAACCTTAAGGTATCTGACCTTCTTGCAAAATTCGAAGAAGTCAGCGGCGGAGAATTCGCAAATGACCGTATGATGTTAAGTTAATCATCTGCGTTATAATTATGCCATCTTCATAATAAACTTTTTATAACCTTAAAAGGAAAGACGATAGGTTCACATGAGCTTATCGTCTTTTCTTCAATAATCTTTAGTTTGTCTGTTATAAAACTCAAGATACCTGTTTATTGCATGAAATAAGAGAAAGTTGTACAATAAAGATACTAGTAAAACAAAGATGAAAGGAAAAACTCATGAAAGAAATCTCCATCACATCCTTTGAAAACCTTAAAATAGGTCAAGCAGAAAACAGCGCGGCAGGCACCGGATGTACTGTCTTCCTGCTTGAAAGAACGGTGCTCCAGCGGGCTGGATGTCCGCGGCGGCGGACCGGCTTCCCGTGAAAGTGAATTGCTTCACCCACTGGCAGCCGCACAAGCTGTCCATGCGATTGTACTGGCCGGAGGCAGCGCATTTGGACTAGATGCTGCTGGCGGTGTCATGCAGTATCTTGAAGAGCATGATATCGGCTTTGATGTCGGTGTCACAAAGGTTCCTCTCGTCTGTCAGGCTGATCTGTTTGATCTAACTGTAGCAGATGCACACATCCGTCCAGATGCTAAAATATCATCGCCTGTATCAATGCTGAATGCGGCAACTATCAGGACTGAAACTATGGTGCAGGCACCGGTGCTACCGTAGGTAAACTGCTTGGAATGAGCCAATGCATGAAATCCGGCATCGGCAGCTACGCTGTTCAGGTTGGTCCACTGCAGGTTGGTGCTGTTGTCGCAGTTAACGCACTAGGTGATATCTATGACTCTGAAGCAGGTCGCAAAGTACTGGACTCCTTGCAAACGACGGGAAAACTTTCCTGGACTCCGAGCTGCTCGCATTACAAAATATTGATGTGAAAGAAAACAAATTTGTTGGTAATACGACCATCGGTGTTGTGTTCACAAACGCACAATTTGACAAATCCCAGTTATGCAAAATTGCAGGTATGGCGCATGACGGCTACGCACGTGCCATCCGTCCGGTACACACCTCAGCTGATGGGGACAGTATCTATGCCGTCTCATTAGGGAATGTAGCTGCAGATCAGGATGTCGTAGGAGCACTGGGAGCACGTGTCATGGCTAAAGCAATCCTGCGTGCTGTACAAGCAGCAGAACCTTCCTATGGATTTCCTGCTGTGTGCAGCCTGAAGTAAAAACTGACCCTGTTGCGCTGACTACAGGTGGTTCTGCTGTTGCCACTGAACAAAAAGATATCGAAGCACACTTTTATTTTCCGTGTGCCTCGATATCTTCTTTTATCTGTCCTTGGACCAAACAGATAAATGGACAATGACAATCAATCCTTCTCGTATTTTTCAATTAAACACTGATGCTCTTTGGTACATCAGTGGAACGATTGCATCATAAGAAGCTGTTTCAGACCAAGATCAATAGCTCTTGAATTCTCCTCTCAGCATTACACTGACAACAGCTTTAGGATTCTTGTTATAAATCAAATTCTTCCAGCAACTTTTTCTGATATTCCTCATCAGCTGCTGCTTTCACGATATCATCTGTACGTCCATGCTTTGATAATTCAAGAATTAATTGATTAATCCTGCTTACTCCCAAAGTTTCTCCTTCTGCTCTTCCGCTACTCGTCCTTCTTCTATTCCAATCCTGCGTCCAGCCCAATTCCTCGTCTTTCTGCGGTTAACATTCCGATATTATAATCTCTGATTGCTCGTTGTCTTGTCTCGTATTCTAATCTCTTCTTTTCATCTGCGCTTAATTTATCCAATACATCATACGCTTCTTCCAATTCAGAATTCTTTCTTTGCCATCTCTTCAAAATCCTTTCTGGTTTTTCTCATAAGATGCTCCTCACTTCTGTATAATTAATCATCGTTTGAAAAAAGAATTATAAAACAACTGCCTTCTCTAAAATTTCCTGTATATATCTATTTAATGTCATATCATGCGACATTGCACAGATAACTAATTGTTTATGCAACTTTGGAGAAATCCTTATATTGAAACTCCCTTTATATGCTTTTTCCGGTTTTCTTCCCTTGTCTTCACACCATTTTAAATATTCATCTACAGAGTTATGAAAATCAGCAATCAAATCTTTGGCATTATCACCTTCATAGGAAATTAAAGAACGAATTCCTAGTACTCTTCCAAAAAACATTTCATCTTCTTCTGAAAATTCCACACTTCCAAGATACCCCTTATATTCCATGATATTTTCATATCAACTTCTCCTGTTCTAAAAACTCTATTAACTGTTTCACTTGATAAGCTTTTAATTCTTTCTGCGGATGTGGCTTATGCAATAAAATATTTCCATGATCTTCATTTACAAACATAACTCTTGATCCACTTGTTTTCCCTTGTTTACTCTTGAGAATTCGGATAATTAAGCAACGCTTCTATCATCACATAAGAAAGTCTTTGGATTTGCTTTCAGTTTTTTAATTAATTTATCTTTCTGTCCCATATTATCCTTTCTTTAATCAACATTATATCATCTTTTGGCTAAAATATGCAACTATATATAGTTGCACATTTATTCTTATACTCTCTTTTATTAACACTGTTTTTCTTAACAATTTTTTATTTTATATCATACTATCATTTATGATTGTTATAGAAGATAATAGCGAGAAATCTCGCTATTATTTATCTTCACATACTCTTATTTCTATATGTTTTCCCAGTGCATTCGCATATTTCTCCAACATAATCAGTGGTGTACACGTTGCCCCCTCAAACCTGGCTATATTAGATGCCCTCACTCCGGTTATATCTGCCATCTCCTGCTGTGTCTTATTTTGACGATATCTCTCTTCTACAAGTTCTTTTATTATCTGCTCCGAATCCCTCTGTACCTTTTTCTGTATTGCTTCTGCATATGCTGCCAGGCGCTTCTCTCTTAATTCTTTCTCCGCTTCATAGATTTCTACTGTATGATCCATATTCCTTCACCCCATTAAACTTTTCGTTATTATATCATTAATGATAGGTTTGGTCAATATAGTTTGATGAGTTTATATATCTTTCATGGGGTCTGACCCCAATGTGGTCAACTCAAAGAATTGTCCTTCGTACTTTTTCAGAACTTCCTCGCCATCCTCACTCTTTACTCCCGTGTCCAATGACAGGAATGCGCTACAATAACGACTTCCATCCGCTCCTTTTTGAGGATATAACACCCGTCTTCCCTGCAGAATCTTATCTTCCTGAAAATCTGTTGAATGAAAACGACATTATAATCACCCGTAAAATTCTTAATTGCAGGATCTTCCGTATCCACAATAAAGTTATCCGGTGATATGTCCCATTTTCTCCTTCTCCAACGCTCCAGATACAATACTGCGCTCATATCAATGTCCAGCGCATCTGGCAATGCAATTGCCGGATAAAGCCCCAAAATCATTTTGTGCGATAAAATTGATAATTCCGATTGGCTGATGGAATAGCCTTTCTCCTCACATAATTTTAAAATATCCTTCTGCTTTAAGTCTCGTTCCCTTATGCATTGTTCAATTACATTTCTTATTTTTTCAATTGTTTCTTCTCTGTTCTTCTGTGAAATTTACATATTTTTTTATGTTTATTTACATATTGAAAATAAAATGTCAAACCGCTCATTTATTATACTCTTGTATTTTTAAAAATCAATATTATTTATTTTTATTAATTTTATTTAACGAGTGCTTAACATTTTTGTTATTTTTCAAGTTTCAGACCGCTTTTTGAACATAATAATAGTAGTATCAACAATTTCTTTTATGCTGCCGACACTACTATCAAATTCATGTTCTCTATAATTCCTCTAACATGGAGGAAAAACGTTTTTTCTTAGCCAATGGATCTTTATCAACCATGTCTACATAGTTTACCGCAAATTTGTATCGTTCAATTACCCAATACAATGCTTCCAACATTTCTTTTGTATATCCTCGTCGTATTATATCCTCAAATCGAGCAGGTTTACTAGCATGATACTCTTCTTCTAAAATTTTTATCAACTTTTCTTCACGCATTTTATTACGCTGCATTCTTTGTTGTTTTGAATTATTATACAACTCACTTATACAAGCTCTTATTATCATATCATGATAATAGAAATTTTTAATAGTTACCGCACATCTTTTCTCTCCTTGTTACTTTCTTATACCTACATCTTCATATAGATAACCAATCAACCATTCCTCTGATTCATTATTCTTTTTAAACTTCTCCTGTAATTCTCTTATTGCTGGTGAAATAATGTTTTTCACAAATCGTAATGGCTGTAATTCATATAACATATCTAAATAATTACTTGTTGATCTATAACTATTATCTTGCAACCATAATTTTAAAAAACGTTTCTGCTGAGAATCTTAACTGCACTGTATATAACGCAGCAAAATATTCTTGAAAAGATCTATGAGAAAATCTAAATTCCAGCCCTTCATGAATTAACATACATACAGAATTCGTTAAATCTTTTAAATAGTCCATTGAATTAAAGTATGTATCTATGATTCTCTTCTGTTTTGCTCCAATATATTCCAATGCTTTATTCTCTGAAAATTTGTAATCCGAATTAAAAAAAGATTTAAAACAGAAATATGAAAAAACTGCTTTAAAATCTTCATATCCTAATTTCGATCGAATATCACGTTTATATCCACCTTTTGTTGCATCATGTGTATGAAACAGTGTAGTAAACGCCTGTTCAAAAAAGTCATTTAATTTATCCGGAATAGATGCTCTACTTTCAAATGTCAGAAGCATGATTGTTAGCAATAATGGATTCGATGCAAATGTTTCGTATTTTTCATACAAATACTCATCTAATTCCTTGTAAAATTTATCTTTGATTATTTGATCATATTCTATTTTATTAATCAACGACAAGGCCTGCTCTTTTGACAACGGCATTGCATGCAATTCTTCAAATTGATTCCATCCCATAAATTCTTCTAAAGGACGTGATGATAAAATATAATGATTCTCCGGATATTTTTTACTCATAGCTACTATTTGATTTGTAACTGAATTTGATATTTCATTCTTCACCTCATCGAAACCATCTAGTAATATTACATAGCACCCCGTTTCTAAACTATACTCAAAATACTTTCTTTCTATTTTAAATTTCCAAATAATTTCAATTGACAACAAAACTAATTTATTATCAATATCATTAATATCTGCTGTGTCTATTATATCTTCTCTATTTCGATTCAATCCCAATACCACATTCGTAAAATGAATATATATCCTTCGCAGCATGTCTATAAAGAAGTGTTTTCATTTTCTCATGAGTTGTTTTTGCATACTTAAAATAATTTTCATATGCATATCCAAAATCTATTTCTTCTTTTTTCTGAATATCTGTCACATAATCCCGCGCCTTTTGATATAAAGTTCGTGCTGTTGTTTTTGCTAAATCTGTAATTACCTCTGCGCTTATTTTATTTACATCCAAATTATTATCCATCATTTCTATAAAAATTCAGTAAGAATTCAAAACAGAACTAAAATAAATCATCGTAATCTATAGTGTTTTTACCTCTCCCAAATCCTCTAAGATTTCCTTCACCATCACTTTATTTATCTTCAAATAACTGTCTACTACTTCTACAACCAATTCATTTCCATTCAGATTATATCCTATGTTTATTCCTTTATTTATCATCCGATTGAGTGCATCATTTACTTCCTCACGAGTTATACTTTTCTTCAATTCGACAAGGAATTTCTCCCTTTTCCAGATATTTTTTGACTTATCCAAATTAGTTGGTTCTTCAAAATTGAATGTAAAGTTCTCCGGATGGATCGTTGAGACCGTTGTTTCATAATTTTTCAAATACGATTTTCTGTCTGTCGTATTCCGAATTTCTTTGATTTCACTCATAATACTGTTCAGCATTACCCATCGATCTTCCTGTGAAACTTCTCCCGTCTTCATACTTGCTGATTCTGCCCGAACGATCTTAACAATTGAATTTACCTTTCCATCTCTTGTCGATATAAGCGCGTCTGTTATCTTCTCCCTTGCTTCCATGACATTTTCAAATAAACGTTCGCTGCTATACTGTACAGTATTAATTCCTGAAACATCGAATATCCGAGGAGTCTTTTCATCCTGAACTAATACAACCGGCTTATCATAAGCCTGACGAAGTCCTAATTCATACAACACATTCGGATTTCTGTTGCTTAAATCGCAAAGTGCCATCGTACAATTCTGAACCGCATCGAAGATTTTGTTAATGATTGGATTACTGATTTTATCTTCATCCACCCGAAATGGTTCATAACCTGCAGCAATAATTGCCGGTTTAAAAATCTGATTGTAGACCTTTGTAAAATGTCCTTTCGGATAATCTCCCTGGTCACTGATCGGCATAATTACAAAGCATCTTTCTTGTTCTTCTTGCAATTCTTTTGATTTCTTTTCTGTAGTATTCTCCATCTTATTCCCTCATTCATTTGAAGCATCTAACAATCCGTGACTTCCTAAAATCGTCTTTCTCTCTATTTCACATAATAATGTCTCTTCAGCCACAGCGTAAGTCCATCCAGTACCGGATACGCAATTCGTTCATTTATATTCATCTGATCCAGCATATCCCGTACCCTCCACTTTATGTTCTTATCAATGACATATTTCTTTTGTTTTCGTTGTATGTTCTTCCGAAACCGTTCGATATCTTTCATCTGAAGGAACAACCGAAAAGTAAGAGTACTGATTGATGATTCTCTGATCGATTGACGGTGGTTCCAACAGCGCCATTGCTTTATCAGCCATCTCAGAATCATATTTCTCTAAATTTTCTGTCAGTTCTCCTAACATATCTACTGTGAACAGATATGCACTCCGCTTATTCAATTTGTCACGATATCTTTTGGGAGTAATCCGTTTATTTCATTGATATCTATGCTCCGGACAACACAGTTGTTGTTCTCCATGTTTGCGAGGTCTTCCGCTTGTCGCAAAATGCAACGCCATCATCGGCGAATAGGACCAGTCTAACAACGGTCGGTAATCCGTGATGCTGACCGATAATCAACTGCCTCCAAATCGAATTCTTGAGCTCACTGTCTTCAATTGCCGCATACTTTGTAAAATTTCGCAATATGGATTTTTCCAGTTCATGCTGTTTTGCTTTGCAATTGCGCTTTAAACTTGTAACCAAGGAATAACTTTCGTTTGGTAATCCTCGAAAAGATATGAACTCCTGAATCTTCCGATCCTTTTATCCTCTTCCTGCGCATACAATGTAATGTACTTAATTCTTCAATTGTGTTGATTTTTATAATGTCTATCATCCGCGTATCTCCTCGTATAATAACTCCTATTTGGTTCAATACAGTTTACAACTAATCTTCATTGTACTTTTCATAACATATATCAACGATTTTCAATTCCCTCAGCAATCTCTAAATATGCCTCATCCATATCTTCGTATGTCTTAACCGGCTTTCCATCTTTCGGTAAAGCAATTATGTTCCCTAAGGGTTTTTTTCCAAAGACATGCTCGAACAATTACCGGTACAACATGGCATTCTTTCTTTTCCGCCCGGGTCATTGCATTTTGCATTTCAATCTCATAGCAATAATCAGAATTTATAAAATCTGAACTGATTAAGAGAATAATAATATCGCTCTGTTCAAGTTTTTCATTTATCTCATCATTAAATGAACTACCAGGTAATAATTCCTCATCATTCCATGCTTCAATTTTTTCAGATCTTTTAACGGTGCTAAATGTTTATTAAGCTCATTTTAAATGATTCATCTGCATGTGCAAAAAAAAATATCTTTACCTTACGATCCTTTTGAGTCTCATCATGACGTTCATATTCCACAGGGAAACGTAACTCGTCTTTCTCTTCTCCTACTATTCTGAGACGTTTTTTCAAATCAATTGAGGATTGGTTATATCCTAATAATGATTTCTTATCTATCTCATACAGAACTGCTTTTTCTGCAATTTCATTTGATATGTATTTTCTTTCACATTCCACATACAAAACCATTTCTTTTCCAGTTCTTTCTGATATACAGTGCAATCATTTCCACAGT
>SCPO01001307.1_pt1 | contig 14635 bp, 20 predicted proteins | sample 6106821 | NCBI WGS metagenome assembly SCPO01 (sample SAMN10720448, study PRJNA508395) | human gut metagenome | isolation source: Participant 2 stool, 0 month | host: Homo sapiens | collected 2017 | reverse complement strand
CAGCACAACTTGTTAATACTAGCACATTCAAATCCGGCTTGTCCGCATGTGTCTGCGTACTAGGCGTAGCATGGTTGGGCGATACTTTTGTAAAAGGTCATATTCCTGAAATTAAAGCTCTTGCCTCTAGCATGGTAACGGCATACCCGTTCTTGTTAGCCGTAGCATTCTTCTTTGCCAGTACATTGTTGTATAGCCAAGCGGCAACTACACAAGCATTGGTACCTGCTGTAATTCTAGCTCTCGGCATTACGCCAGAGAACCCAGGATCCGTATACATTATTATCGCATCCTTCGCAGCCGTATCTGCACTTTTTGTATTGCCTACATACCCAACACTTTTGGGGGCTGTACAAATGGATGACACCGGCTCTACACGAATCGGTAAACTCGTATTTAACCATCCGTTCTTTATCCCTGGCGTGCTATCCATCGCTATCGCAGTAGCATTTCGTTGTAGCTCCATTGATGCTGTAATTGGTGAAAGCTAAATAAGGTTATACAAAATATATTAAAATAAAAGGACGTAACTTTAAAGGTTACGTCCTTGGTTTGCGTATGTATATTTGTTTTGCCATTACATTTTTTACAGAAACCTGCAATTTCTAGGTGATGTTCTGTAACGGTAAAACCTGCATCGGAGAGCTCTTTTGGAATCTCTACAACTGGACAGGTGTGGAGTGGAATCATAGTGCCGCAGTTAGTACATACCGCATAGTGGCGGTGTGAATGTGGCGTAATTTCATAGTAGGCCATATCGCTACCCATGAGTGTTGTACGGGTAACGATTCCCTTTGTTTCTAGTAATTCTAGGTGCGGTAGATAGTAGACATCCACGTAGTATCGCTATCGCCTAATTTTTCAGCAACTTCAATAGCTGTCATAGGTTTATCCGCTGTTTAACACAGACCAAATGGCTTCGCGCTGTTTGGTCTTTTTATGCCTTCTGGCCAATGTGTTGTATTCATAATCTCTTCAGTTCTATTTTAATACTAAAGGTGCTATACACTTGTATAACTAGATGTCTTATATGGCTAATGACTAGATGTCTTATACGGCTAATAATTAGATGCCTTATATGGCTAATAATTAGATGCCTTACTATGAATATAATGTAGCTGTTTAAATATATTAACTATTATTTTGTTATTTGCTAAATTGCATTCGTCTTATGATCGCCCGAATATTTTAATAACTAACACCACTAGCAAGATTCCTACCGATGTTAGAGATACAAAGCCACCAGGGCTACATTGAGATAGTATGATCCGAATAGGCCTATAATCATGGCAAGCAAACTAAATCCAATGGAGCATAGTAAGGTCGTTCTAAATCCTTTTTCTAGTTGTAGTGCCGATGCTACAGGTAAGGCAATCATAGCACTTAATACGAGGACGCCAACGATTTTAATGGAAATAGACACGGCTGCAGCCATTAGGATGGCAAAGATATAGTTAATAAAATCTACCTTAACACCGGCTACGCGAGTGCTTCTTCATCGTAAGCGATGTAGAGTAAGGAGTTATACAAAAAGTATAGCGTTAATACTGATAAAATGGTGAGCACTGCAATACTTATCATATCCGCCGTGTTGACTGTCAGTATGCTACCAAAGAAAAATACATTAGCATTAGCTTTCAACTTGCCTGAGCTAATAAGTGTAATAGCTGTACCGATGCTGAGGATAAGATGATAGTAAGAATTAGATCGAGATGGTGGGAAAAGTATTTTCGCAAAAACTCGATGAGGGCACCACAGATGGCGGTAAAGATGAAAGCCCCTAAGATAGGGTTTGTACTTGTTAACAAGCCTAGAGTGATACCTGCCAGGATGCGTGGCTCATGGTATCGCCAAGCATACTGGACCGGCGTAATACCATGAAAATACCGATACATGGACATAATAGTGATATGCAGATGGCTACGAAGAAGGCATTTTGCATAAAGTCATAACTAAACATGGCGCACCTCCTCAGTTGTAGTATCATTGAGCCTGAGCCTGAGCCTGAGCCTGAGCCTGAGCCTGAGCCTGAGCCTGAGCCTGAGCCTGAGCCTGAGCCTGAGCCTGAGCCTGAGCCTGAGCCTGAGCCTGAGCCTGAGCCTGAGCCTGAGCCAGTTGTTACATCTGTGAAGCAGGCACAGCTTTCGTGATCGATCGGATTACGACCTGTATTATGCATGATTTCGCGCGTATTGCTCAGGTGAGCAAAGGTGCCGTGGCCATTTGAGATATGGTAGATGTTGGTAGAATTAGCGATTGCCATTTCTAGGTTATGTTCAACAGAGAGTATCGTAATCTGATGCTGTTGGTTTAAATCGCGAAGAAGTGTGTAGATGCCTTCCTGGCTTTTTCTGTCGATGCCTGTGGATGGTTCATCAAGGATGATGAGGTCAGGGCTGCCGATAAGGGCTCGGGCGATGGATACTCGCTGTGCCTGACCACCAGAGAGCTTACTAATGAGACGGTCTTTAAATTCCGTCATATTTGTGAGCTCTAATACGCGGTTAACTTCGTTTTTATCTTTTAATTTTTAAAAGTTTGCGGTAGGAGTCGAGAATTTCTGTTACCGTAATAGGGAAACCTGCATGGGAGAAATCATTTTTTGCGATACGTAGCGAATATTATTCGTATCTAGTTTGATAGAGCCTTTACAGGGTAAGAAAACCTAAAATGAGGCGTAGCAAGTATTTTACCACACCCATTGTCCCCAACAATGGATATATAGTCACCGCTGTGAATATGTAGATTTAGGTCGTTCAACACGTAAGGGGGCTGACCTTGATAGGAAAAATAAATGTTCTATGGATAACATATAAAACCACATTTCTAATTGACAAAATTCTAAGTAAGTTTATACTATAACTATATTACAAATGCAACTGAGTCGCAACTGCAACAAAGAATGAGAAGTATTCTGTGAAGGCATAGCGTTCAGGATTTACAAAAGGAGGACTACAATGGTCAAGAAACTGGTTTTGTTAGTTGTTGGTGTTCTGATGGCTGCTTTATTTGCAGGTTGTGGTAACGATGCACCGAAGGAACAAGCAGGTAAAAAAATCCAAGTGGTAACAAGCTTTAATGCGATGGCTGAATTTACTAAGGCTATTGGTGGTGACAAGGTAGAGGTATCTACTATTATTCAGATGGCGTTGAGCCCCATGATTTCGAATTGAAGCCTGAAAATATGAAACAATTGGCAACAGCTCAAGTATTCGTTTATAACGGTTTTGGTATGGAGCCTTGGGCACAACAAGCTATCGAAGCAGCTAAAAATGACAAGCTTGTAACTGTTGTAGCTACTAAAGGCGTAGAAGCTATTAAAATACTGATCCTGAAGAAATTAAGGAACATGGTGCAGAAGATCCTCACGCATGGTTATCTTTGAAAGATGCTAAAATTGAAGTGAAAAACATCAAGGATGCTCTTGTAAAAGCTGACCCAGCAAACAAGGATTATTATGAAAGAACTACTGAATATGTTGGTAAACTAGATGCAATGATTAAAAAATATGAAGCAATTCGCTAAAGCTCCTCATAACTTTGTTACAGGCCATGCGGCATTTGCTTACTTAAGCCGTGACTTTGGTTTGGAACAAAACAGCGTAGAAGATGTATTTGCTGAAGGCGAACCAAACGCAGCGCAATTAGCTAAACTCATCGAATATGTTAAAGAAAATAACATCACTACTATCTTTGCAGAAGAAATGGCTAGCCCAGAAGTATCTAAAACTTTGGCAAAAGAAGTGGGTGCTAAGGTAGAAACTATTTACACTATTGAAAGCAAAGAAGACGACAAAACATACCTACAACGTATGGACGAAAACCTTAAAAATTGCAGAATCTTTGAAATAAGATAACGAAGAGCGTACCCTAAATGGGTCACTTTTTATTTGGTATGGTATGTTAGTTTCAACTAAAGTTTAACGAATATAGTATAATATATATTACGAGATAAAATAAAAAGGAGGTCCAATATGGTTATCACTAATAAATTAGGCATTACTGATTCTCCCACTTTGGCTAGGGAAGAAGAAGAGCGAATAAGTAAAAAGTCTGCGGCTAGATTATTTGAGCAGAACCTACTTAATAACATGTCTAGTGGTACTTGGACTACGTTACAAGACATCCATAAGGTATTATTTCAAGATATATATGATTTTGCTGGTGAGCTACGTACTGTAAATATTTCTAAAGGGAACTTCCGTTTTGTTCCTGTTATGTATCTATCTGAAGCGGTTAAAACTATTGAAAGTATGCCACAAAATTCATTTGATGAAATTGTAGAGAAGTATGTAGAAATGAATGTGGCTCATCCTTTTAGAGAGGGTAATGGACGTAGTATGCGTTTGTGGCTTGATCATATGCTTTGTGCTGAACTACAAAAAATGATTGGAGTCAAATTGATAAGGAAAAATATTTATCTGCTATGGAGCGCAGCCCTGTAAATGATTTAGAAATTAAAGCTGTATTAGCGGAGGCGCTTACTGACGATATCAATAATCGAGAACTATTTATGAAAGGCCTTGACCATAGTTATTATTTTGAAGGATATCAATTGTTTAAAAGTGAAGAGTTATAAGGTAGAGTATTATGAATGGTTTGTTTGGTCCTTATATAGAAAAATGGATGCATTTTGTGACCATTAAAAATATGTTATTACTAGCTATTGGATCTCTAATTATAACTGATTTAGGTTTATACATATTGATGTTGCTTTTCCCAAAGAGTCCATTTTTTAAAACTCTTATTTGGGAGGTTATCAGTCCTGTAGAACTTGAGGCAGTTGCTATTATTGGTTATATACTTGAATTGCAGTATTTATTCTTGTAACCTCTGGTATTTTATATGTGGTGTTTTTAAGGTCTTTAAGGGGCAGGTTACATATAAGCAACTAGTGGCAGACTTGCTTTAAATAGCTGTATTGCCAGCTGGATTCATTTGATATTTGTACTTGTTGCTGCGCCTACTTATCTCTTGTTAGACTTACGTATTCGAGGTGGTACGGGCGGATTAAGTACGATGGAGCTCTTTAATGTCTTTGTTATGGCTCAGCTTATGTCAAAGCAATTTGGCGTAAATCCTTGGATAACGGGTATTTCTTTTTACATAATATCCTTCATCTTTGGTGTTGGCGGTATTATGTTATTCATGACAACTTAAATACATATGTAATTGAAAGGTTGGTAGATTCTGTTAAGGCAGCTACCAACTTTTTTATTTGCTAATCGTGGCCGCCAATCAATTTAAAATAAATTTATATTTATTTTAAAAGTGTCTTGTGATACAATGAAAAACATATATATGTATTGTTTACGTTTAAGGAGGGCATATGGAAACAAAATGGTATTCAGATTTTAAGGAGTTGTGTATATCTCCCTTTAAGACGGGTATCCCCCAAATCGTAGCATATGGATCCTGTATGAAGGGCTTTTACGGGGCTGCAGCAGTTAGTGTTGTAGGCTCACTGCTGACCACGTTTATACCGGCTCTTATTATATCGATTATGCAGTTGCATCATACATTTTATGGTCGTATTTTGTAATGAGTGCCAATGGTGGCGTTGCTATGCAATTAGCCTTTAATCTATTTCTTACCTTTTAGGTCTATCTCTTAATGCCTATTTAGTTTCTTGGGTGGCTAATAAATTTGATGCTCAGACGACTCCTGAGGAAGTGCTAAAGGTGAATTGGTATTCCTATGCGTATGGACAATTACTGGCGCTTATTGGTGGGCTTTTGATAATGCCTGCTAGCATCTATTTCTTTATTAATATTGATAATTTCGGTCCCTTACAAGATCCACTCGACTTGCCTTTGTCGATTATTTTATATGTACTTATCTCTTTCTTTATCCTAATGGGCTTTCTCTGTGGACTTGGTGGGTAAGTCTAAATTTGTTAAGCCAACAAATTAATAAACCTAAACTCTCAACATTTGGCATTAGCCTATTGGCTGGTCTCATTCCATTTGTTATCATAAGTGCTATTATGGCGTTCATAGTTTTACAGTAATGAACATGAGATATTCTAGTGGGTTATTTTAAGTAATTATATTTGTACTTAATGTGTTGTAGAACGATAGTTTTGGAGGTTGTATGGAAACAACTTGGTATTCTGATATGGGGGCTCTTATTAGTGGCTCCATTTAAACGTGGTATTCCTCAGATAGTGGAGCATGGTTCTTGTAAAAAGGGATTCTATGCTACAGCAGCTTTGGCATTGGTGTCCTTCTTATTTTCAAATATTCTACCGACTTTTGTAAGTATGCTATTTGCAGATAAACTTGAGGTTGCTCTCACCGGTGCGGCAGCCTTATCTGGTATTGGTATATTAGGCCTTGCATTTGGCTTGCTATTTGCGTTTATTGGTATTGCTATTTATTCGGCTATTTTCTCTTGGGTTGCTAACAAGTTTGATGCTCATACTACCTATGAATCTGTGTTGAAAATCATGTGGTATGAACAAGCTTATAACCAGATTATGGGGCTATTCTATTTCTTGGGTATCCTATTAATATCGGTGCCATTTATAGTGATATTAGGATTTAATCCTGATTCTACTGTTTTAGGTATTGTATGGATAACTATGATTATATTTGCATCAATTGCATTTGCAATCTTTACATTTTGGGTATGCTTAACAATGTTAAGTCGCCAAATTAATAAACCTTTAGCTACTTTTGGCATTTCTTGTTTAACTAGTTTAATTCCAGTAATTGTTATCGTGAGCTTGTTCGCCATCATCGCACTAGCTAGTTCCAGATAATTATATAGTTATGAAAATAATGAAAGCAAGGTATGAATGTACCTTGCTTTTGTGCTATAATAATGAACAGAAAATGAATTAATAATAAACTCATTATTTAAATTCGTAATCTTTGTGTTGTGTGCCGCATCATCCAAATTTGGGTGGTGCTTATTCTTATTGTGTAAAAGGTGGTGAGCGATATGATGGTTGGTTTAATAGAGTTTATGTATCGCTTATTAAACCCCATTGAAGAAAAAGTCCACGCATGTATCACTTTGATGTTGCTTATGGGCAATTAATAGGAATGCTGTTATTGTCACTCATATGCTATCAATTTACCATCGTTGGTGAAGGTGTATATATAGATGCTATACGTGCGTTTATACGCAATTCTTCTTTATTAGTGAAGTGGCAATTATTTTCCCTTCCAGTTGGTCAACATGAAATACAAGTTTTCTTTGATCAGCTAGGAAAGCCACGAGAGTTTTGGAATGCAGGGCGCTTTACGTGGGTGATTGTAAAAGGCATTCTTATGGCTGGAATCATTGTTGGGTATGCAATGATACAAAAGCGTAAGTTTTACGTACGTGCTATAACGACAGGTGTGTTGCATATGATGGCCGTTGCTCAACTGGTAGTTGCTTTGTATACATTTACAGCAGGTATCATGTTGATTCTTACAACTGTACCATTATTACTACAGGCCGTTATCGGATTTTGTATGATTGTCTTATGTGTTTTAAGTACAGGGTTACTGTTACAAACGATGGGACGTATAACAGGGGCTTGCATTAGCGGAACTACCTATGAAGGTCTGAGCGTTATGCTCGTGGCTATTCTTGTATCACTTTTGTGTGAAGGTCTTTATATGTTGACTCGATAAAATACATATACTATAGTTAGGACGAGGTACGCCTCGTCCTTTTTGTATGGTTCGATGATTTCTACTTATCTATTGTGCTGCTATTAGCCATATATAACGTCGGCCCACTCAGTATTAATTATTACGAATTCCCTAAATATATAGGTTAAATATAAGGAGTATCTATGAATTGGTATAAGGATATATTGCATTTGTTCACAAAGTTGAGTGAGCAATCTTTTCACAATATTCTTGCATATGGCACTATAGCGAGGGCAGTGACTAATTTAGTAGTCTCTACTATTGTATTGTATGGCATGACCTATGCCTTACCATTGCTGGTGAAAGCAATAGCGCCTGTGCTTGGCATAAAGCGTATGACCGGCTTTGCACATTTTGATATGGTCAGTGCTGTTGCTAATGCATCTTTTTTAATTTTTCAGATCCTCATAGGAGCCTTTGTTATATGGCGCTTACTTATTTTATTCGGTGGTAGTGGTACCTATAGAGGGGTTATGTGCAATTATATATATGGATTAGCCTATACGAATGCGCTTCGTACAGTTGTAATAGTGTTTGTTCATATTCTAGGTCTTATTTTATTTGCCTTATCACAGCAAAAATATGTAGCGGACATAGCGTATTTAGTTACTATGTTTAGTCAGTATTATGCTGTATTTATCGGTGCTCAACTTATGCGACGCTATGTAGGTCTTGGTATTGTTAAGACCTATATTGTAATGTTCATTGTAGCCTTACTGTCCGTCTCCGTTTTACCTCAATGGATTCGGATTTTCCATACTTTGGTCAAGTAAACAGCTTTAATATAGCTCTATTTAACCGTAAGATGAAAGTCTTACTGTTTTTCTATGTTTTAATTTATATTAAAATTAATTATATATAATTTAAATCTTGGAATTTATGATATAATTAACTTTAGAGTGTAGTTGAGAGCGGAGTTAGTTATGGATACGACATTTTTACGAGAGCTATCCCTATTGGTGCGTTCACCAAAGAAAGGGATAGATGAAATTTTCTGGTTTGGTACTTTAGAGAAGGGTATCAAAGCAGGGCTCGCCGGTTGTTGCGCTACCCATATGTTAGGCTTTGCCTTAGGTATTGTATTATTACCTTTGGTCGCCGCTTTGGAGGCTTTTATTAGGCTTTATACCTGCCGTATATGGTATATTTTCCATCTTACGTGAGGTCGTTGGACTTGGTATGTATTGGTTTGTAGGTAGTTTTATTTTGTGGAAACTACTGAGTGTACTACTTGATCGAGAGTTTGACTTCAAACAAGTATTAATGGGAACAGCTTATATCGAAGGATATACAGGGGCATTGGGCTTAGCATTAATCTTAGTATCTATTATTTGTATTTACCTTGCTCCTATTTTGATGGTCCTTTTAGTTCCATTGGGGTTAGCTTACGTGGGGCCGTTATTTACGTTGCCGTTATGCTTTTATATCGTCTTATGAACGTAGAGCCTCTTACAGTAGGGGCCGTTTATGTGGTCTTATTTATTATCAACCTTTTATATAACTGGATTATGCGTATACTCTTTGCGTAAATAACAAAACTTCCTAGCAACTGCTAGGAGGTTTTTTATTATGCCTCAAGTTGAGCTTCGTAATGTTGTAGTAATAGATCTACATTATCTTCGTCGTATTCAATTTGTTGAGACCATCGAGCAATTTGTTTTAAAGGGTTTCCTTCGATGGCACTCGTCATGAGCATGTACTCCGTGCCATCCTTTGCATAGCCGATGATAGCTTCTAAGGAATAGTCTGCTAACATATCGATTTGGCGATACAAGATATATTGGTAGACCTTATTAAAAATGCTTATATCTTGTTGATGTACATAACTTTTAACAGAGGTAACGACCTGGTCTATATCCTTAGACAATGCATTGACTTGTGTAGTCCAGGCCTCATCAATAGGCTCCGTAATCTTGTAGATATCTAATAACTGTTTATAATACTTTCCGCTAGGGCTTGGTATATATTGAAATAGAGCAGGCTCTAAATCAAAGGCTAATAGTTGAAATACATTTTCTAGCTTTAGACGCTCATCAGGACCAAATTCATTGTCGTCATCTTCAATGGTAAACACTAATTCTCTATTATTATTATCTTTTGCTAGTAGTTCCACGGATGCTTCACAGGATAAACCAACACCACATAGTTCTAGGTCTTCAATGTATTTATAAAATCGAGGGTGCATATGACAGGTGTCGCAAAGGCCTTCTTCGCCTAATTCGAGCACTACTTTGCAAAGCCCTTTTTCGTTGAGTAAAGGACACATAGGTTGTTCTTTAGAGAATACGAAATGGCTGCCTTCCTCATCAATGGTAATCGCTTGGCGCAAGCTTTTACCAAGAGGTCCCGTCATAGTGTGATAACGCTCAGCCGTCGGTTCATCGATATCGATTGTCCAAAGCTGGCAGCATGTATTTTCACAGCGATCAGCTTTGCACTGAAATTCGTGATATATTGTCGGATAAATTGAAATCATAGTCAGCTCACTTGTAGTTACAAAAATTATTCTACGTGCATTGTATCATAGGGCGTAGGTCCATGCACTAATATTATAAATAAAGATTCATAAAGCTTATTGATTTAGTGTATAATTGTATATATACTATATGGTCCTGTTTGAGAGATGGAGGAGCCTATGAAATCATTACTTATAAAAGGTAGCCTTGTATTGTCGTTAGCAGCAGTGTTTGGCATGCCTAACGCGAGTGCCGCCCCTTTAGTAGCCGTAGAGCCAACTGTTGCGGTTGTTGATGGCAACCATGCAGCGATTGTCGGTGCTAATGGTTTATTAAATGCATTCATTCAAAATCATCCTAATGCAGTTATTACTGAAATTGCTTTTGATGCTGACGGTGGTCAAATTAAGTATGATGTTGAAGGCGTTGATGAAAGCGGCAAGTATGAGTTAACTTATATCTATGCAACGAATCAAATCTTTGAAAAACGTGAAGGTGATTATCATAAATCCTTGAAGAAAAAATCTTTTGATCCTCGCGAGATTTTACCTCCAGCAGCAGTAGTTAATTTTGCTTACGCTCAAACACAAGCCAAAGCTACGAGCCTTAATGAATGGTCTGTACATCATGAAAAGGTAAGACTATTTACAAAGTTACCTTTGGTACCGAAGGGGACAAAGAGGTTGATGTACGCATTGATGCTATAAATGGTACATTACTATCTGTTAAGTTTGATGACTAATGTATGATTGACTAGTAATTATAGCTTAATAATTCCTAGTTAATTAATTTTGAATATAATAATTAAATGCCTCAATACTAGTTCTTTCATAGAAAATTGCTAGTATTGGGGCGTTTTTTGTGAAAGTTTACTCATGAATGCAAATCTAAAGATAATGAGACTTATAATTATATGCCGTTCGTCCTTTAAACATGGGATGAACGGCCTTTGTTATAGTATTCATAGAATATTTAAATAAAAATCGAAAGCTATAGATTTTCATTTTAAATATATGTAAATTCATTTTAGACTCACTCCAAAACGAGGTTTTTAGCACGGTTCTACATTTTGAGTTCATAGATTATCGATAGTATGTGTACCAGTCCAAGGACGAAACTCAAATATATCGGATTTTCCAGACTATATATCTACAGTCCACGCTAGATATATGTTTTGGAACTATATCGATAACACCGAGTTGGTTAAAATATATATGTGAAATACTACATATATATGAATTATCAAGGAGGATATTATGAAAAAATCTATTCTTAAAAGCAGTATTGCTTTAGCTGTAGCTGGCGTATTCGGTGCTACTGTAGCAGTAACAGCGGCTGAACAAGCAACTCCAGTTCCTGTAGCACAAGAAGTAGCCGTAACAGCAGCTCCTGTAGCACAACCTGTTGCAGATCAAGCAGTTCCTGCAATTGAAGTAGCTCAAGATACTACTCCGGTTCCAACTGCTACTCAAGATATTAAAACTCCAGTAGCTCAAGAAACTGTAGTTCCTAGCGAAGCAAATCCTGCAGCAGCAGTTCCTACTATTGAAACAGCAGCTGTAGCAAAAGCTCCTAGTGAAACTAAAGTAGTACGCGTTGGAGATAAAAAAACAGAGCCTTCTGCAAAAGCTAAAAAAGAAGTAAAAAACAATAAAAAAGCACATGCAGACAAAGCTCCTAAAGCAAAAGCTGTAAAAGAAGAGAAAAAGGCTGATAAAAAGAAACTAAAAAAAAAAAAAAAACTCTAAAAGTAGAAAATCACAACCTAGCACAACAAGTCAACCCACAGGCGTAGTCGATCAAAATAGTATTTTCGTAATTGGTGCTAATTATCTAATTGACCAATTCGAAACTAAATTTGGTGACTCTAAGATTACGAATGTATCCTTCAAAGCAGCAGATAAAACTGCTATCTATGAAGTAGCTGGTTTCAATGCCAACGGCGCTCATTCTATGACTCTTGATGTAGCGACTGGCAATGTAACTGAAGGTACTCCTAAAGCGTATGATGCATCTATGGAAGCTAGTGCTATTGATGCTGGTACTGTGTTACCTCCACATGTGGCAATCAATGCAGCCTTCGCACAGACTGGCAACGTAGCAACGGGTATTAACTCTTGGTCTGTAGCTAATCAAAATGGTAGACCTGTATACAACGTAGAGTTCCATGATGCACAAAATAAACCTGTATCCATCGTATTAGATGCAAAAACAGGTATGGCAGTAAAATAAGTAAAACCTTATTCCTATACCACTGTAAAGCAAACCCTTTTAACACGAACACTAAACACCCAAAACTATACACACAAAACTATACACACAAAACATAAATACACTTACACACACATACACAATACACACACAATACACACACAATAAACAATTACACACACGCAGCCCTCTGGATTGGATAGACAAACATTGACTCTCTCCTATGCCGTCTGTCGTTCAGAGGGCCCCTTATGAATTGTGGTTCCCTCCCAATCATAAGATTATATACTTGGTATATAATACTCTCTCTCTCACAATAAGAACGTAACTGCTTTACAGTACGCTAGGTATAGGGGAGCAGAAAAGTCCGTAATACATGTAGACCGCTGCATGTGTTACGGGCTTTCGATATAACAATATAACTACATATGATGTAAGTTTTACAAGTGTTGAAAATGTAAAAGCGCAGATATTATAATGTATATCTGCGCTTTTGCTTATATGGAGTCTTTAAATTTAGTATTTATACTCAGTATTTTATATATATTGGCGAGGTACGCGCTCAGAGAATCCACAGAAAATCTCGTAAGGAATCGTAGAGGCAAGGGCGGCAATCTCGAGTGCCGAGATGCTTTCATGGCCTTGAGAACCTAAGAGAACAACCTTGTCACCAGGTTTTACCGTAATCGTATCTGGAACGGCTACCATGAATTGGTCCATAGAGATGCGGCCTACTACAGGGCAGCGTGTACCATGGATCAACACGGTGCCTCGATTAGATAAGCTACGAGGATATCCGTCAGCATAGCCTACAGGAATTGTAGCAATTGTCATAGGCTCAGGCGTAACATAGGTAGAACCATAGCCAATGCCTTCGCCTGCCGGAACGTGTTGGACGTGAACGACTTCGCTATGGAAGGATAGAACAGGTTTTAGGCCTAAGCGATTTGGCACATCTAAAGATGGCATAATACCGTATTGAATGATACCAGGGCGAGCGTCGGTGAACAAGCTATCTTTTACAGATAATAAACCAGCACTATTGGCGAGAGAGAATCGATAATCTGCATCAGGGCGGAATGCCTTTATTTCATCTACCATGCGATGAAATTTCATAGCTTGGCTATGAGCGTGCGTCTGATCTGCAGCGTCCGCATTACTCATATGAGAGAAGAAACCGTCTACTTCAAGATTTTCGTAGGACTCAACACGTTTGATAAACTCTACAGCATCCTCAGGTTTGATACCAATACGATGCATGCCCGTATCGACAGCTACGGCAACGCGGATGATCATATCGTGGTTATCAGCCACTTTATCGAGGGCGTCTAAATCGGTAGACTCGCAGACGGCAGGGATGGAATTCGTATCTGCTACGAGCTCAAAGGACTGAGGTCTAGTGAGGCCTAATAAATAAATTGGCACCATAATACCTGCGTTGCGAAGAGGTACGGACTCCTCGGGAATGGCAACCGCTAAGGATTCGTAACCTTCCTCTACGGCAATACGGCCCATCATAACACTGCCGTGGCCATAGCCATTGGCCTTGATAACAGCGGTAGATGTTCCATTCCGGTAAACTATCTTTAATTTTGCGCAAGTTCTCACGAACGAGACTTGTATTTATGGTCAAATAGGTGGGTCTCATGGTATTCCTCAATTCTATATAACATTACTTTTATTTTATAACTTTTGGGGAATTACACAATACTTTTGTGAAAGTTTTATACAGAAATTCTGTTTTTTATGATTTTTATACATATATTATATACAATAAACGTGAAAGTATACTAATTAATATAGTTCTCTGTGATATTAATAGTATAAATTCATATAAATAATAGTATAATTTATATAGAAGTATTTTCCTTAATAGGTGTATGCACCCCCTAGATTTAGACATTACGTATACTCTATAAAATTTAATAGCTATGTAGGAGGTTCTTATGAGCGAACGTGTAGTAGTGGTAAATGCAAGTAAAATGAATTATGACCATGCATTAGATTTTTCTGTATTATCTAGTGATGTACAGGTTTATGATGATAGTACAAATGCAGAGCTTATTGAACGTATTCAAGGGGCTCGCGTTGTAGTTACAAAAGAATTACCCGTAGGGGCTGATTTGCTTTCACAATTCCCAGATACAGTAAAGCTCATCGTAGAAGCGGGGACAGGTTATAATAATATTGACCTCAACGCTGCTAAGGAAAGAGGGCATCACTGTGTGTATATTCCCGCATATAGTACAGAGCGTAGCACATACAGTAATCATGATCCTCAATTTTGCGTCTACCATGCAGAAACAAATTGGCATGCTTG
>SCPO01000791.1_pt1 | contig 14712 bp, 39 predicted proteins | sample 6106821 | NCBI WGS metagenome assembly SCPO01 (sample SAMN10720448, study PRJNA508395) | human gut metagenome | isolation source: Participant 2 stool, 0 month | host: Homo sapiens | collected 2017 | reverse complement strand
GACCGCTTGGGGCAGAAAGGATATATCATCACCGACCGGGAGGCCGTGGAAAACCTGCGCCTGGCGTTCAGCCCACCAGTACATCGACGCAGTGCCGGTGCTGAAACTGGCGACCGGGACGCACGGTTTTATGGAGTCGTGCAGTTGTACAGCAAGCTGTTTGCCGAGACGCGCAAGTGCTGCATGGTGCGCTACCAGCCGCCGTTCAGCCTGTTTGCCGATGAAAGATCGCGCTGCGGGTCGTGCGGCAGGACGCAGCCGTGCAGCCCTACCTGCCTGCGCTGCTGGATTACCTGAACACCTGGAACCAGCAGACGCCGGACCTGTATTTCTGCGAGGAAGGACTTTGCAGTTTGTGCGCACCGGGCAGATGTTTGACCTGCCCCGGCTCTGTACGAACCGCCGGACGTCGAGACGCGCCGGGAGCTGCTGCTGCGGCTGCGCCGGGCGGCGGCCTCCGACAAGCAGACGCTGCGCATTGTGGAATCGGCCCAGCTGCCGCTGACACCGTCGATGAGCGTGAACGCTTTCCGCGGGCGCGGGGTGGTGTTCTGCCAGGCTGTGCTGGAACCGGGCAAAATGTACTGCCGCGAATATCTGATGGAGGATCCCCAGATGACCGAGGCAGTGCTGAATTATCTGGAGGAGGGCAAAACCGGCGACCGGGTGCGCAGCCAAAAATATACGGTGGATTTTATTGATTATTGCCTGCGGTTGTTGTAAGATTAGTAAAGATGCAAAAAGGAGACAAGCCATGGCACATACAGAGACTATGCTGGAAAGCAAGGAGATATTCAACGGCCGGGTCATCCGCGTGACGGTGGATAAGGTGCAGCTGGAGGACGGCACCAGCACCCGAGAGATCGTCCATCACCACGGCGGGGCGTGCATCCTGCCGGTGGATGCAGATGGAAATGTGACGATGGTGCGCCAGTTCCGCTATGCCTTTGGCGAGGAAATCTGGGAACTGCCCGCCGGCAAACTGGAAGCGGGCGAGGATCCCTTTGAGGCCGCCAAGCGCGAACTGAGTGAGGAGTGCGGCCTGACGGCGGACAACTTCATCGACCTGGGCGTCGTCTACGCCACCGTGGGCTAAGACAGGGAAAAATCTACCTGTGGGCTGCCACCGGCCTGCGAGGTCAAGCAGCACCTGGACGCCGGGGAGTTCTTGGATGTGGTGAAGATGCCGTTCGACCAGGCCCTGGGCCTGGTGATGGACGGTACCATCAAGGACAGCAAGACCCAGGTCGCCCTGCTGAAATACGCGCAGCTGCGCGATAAAGCGTAAATGGGCGTTGAAATACTGGACAACGGCACCCGCGTACTGACCGCGCCGGGAGCCATGTTTGGCACCGACGCGCTGCTGCTGGGCGGTTTGCCCAGCCCGGCAGGACGAGCGGGCGCTGGACCTGTGCAGCGGGTGCGGCATTGTGGCGCTGCTGTGCACGATGCCGGGCACCGGGACCATGCACGGCGCTGGAATTTGACCCGGCGGCAAGCGCACTCTGCGGCCAGGCGGCTGCGGAGAACGGCGCTGAGCATATCACGCCGGTCTGCGCGGATTTACGGCAGTTCTGCACGGAAGGGCCGGAGCAGGGGCAGTATGATTTTGCAGCCGCAACCCGCCCTACTTTGCGGCGGGGCCGCGCCGCCCGACAAGCGCCGGGCCGAGGCCCGCCACACCGACAGCTGCACAACGGCAGACGCCGTGGACTGCGCCCGCCGCGCCCTGCGGGATGGGGACGGTTCCTGCTGTGCCAGCGGCCCGAGCAGCTGGCCGAGGTATTGAGCACCCTGCGTGCTGCGCGGCTGGAACCCAAGCGGCTGGCCTTTGTGAAGAACCGCCCCGACGCCGCGCCCTGGCTGTTTTTGGTCGAGGCGCAGAAGGGCCGCAAGACCGGATTGCGCGTGGAGCCGGATGTGCTGATAACGAGTGGTGCGGCGCTGTATGGGCCGCGAGAATAACACTAAAAATTACAAAACTAGGAGAACACCGTCATGGGACTTTTCATCAAATTTTGACAAACCGGGGCCGGGCGTTTCGCCCGATGCACCGCGAAAAAAGGGCGCTGCCCGCTTCTTTGAGATTCTGGGCCGCGACTTTTCCACCATATGGATGGCGGGTCTGCTGGCGCTTATCAGCAGCCTGCCCTTCGCGCTGCTGCTGTGGCTCGCTGTGTCCACCCACTCCTGATCCCGATGCTGGCGGCGGGCATTCTGGCGGCATGATCGCCGCACCGCAGATCGTCGGCCTGAACGACACGATTCTGCGCAGCCTGCGCGATGAGCCGGGCTTCTGGTGGGCGACCTACCGCCGCGCCTGGAAGCGCAACGTCAAGGCGTCGCTGCTGCCGGGCGCTGTCTGCGGGCTGCTGCTGGCGATGGAAATTTTCACAGCGTTCCACCTGGATACCTCCCAGAGCGTTGTACCTGCGGTGGCCGTGCTGGTGGCGCTGATTCTGCTGGCGGGCATTGCACAGTACATCTATGCCCAGGTGGCGCTGGTCGAGGTCAGCTTTGGCGGCCTGCTGAAAAACGCGCTGATGCTGTTTTGGGCTACCTGCCCCGCAGTGCGCTGGGTGTTCTGTGGCAGGGCATTTACTGGGCAGCGGTGGCGCTGTTCTGGCCTGTCAGCAGCTTTGCGGTGATCCTGTGCAGCCTGTGGCTGCCCTGCCTTTGAGCTTGATGGCGATTTACCCCGCGCTGGATAAGAGCTTTGATTTGGAGAAAACCATCAAGGCCATGCGGGACGCACAGCGGAACAGCGAGAATGAGGACAAATAAAATTGCAAGGGGAACGCGGGGACGCGTTCCCCTTTGACTGTAGGGGCGGTTATGGGAAGGCTGAGGGCCGGGCGTGCCCAGCCCCTACATGGACGGCGGGCTGCGAAAGCGGCGGGAACATCTTGCACCTTCTTTATAAAAAGGGTATAATGACATAATAGGCTTATTATGCGGAAGGAGGCGACAGCGTGAAAATTCTGCTGGTACACTGCCATTACCGGCTGCCCGGCGGCGAGGATGCCGTTTTGCGGCGGGCGGGAATTGCTGGAACGCCACGGCCATACCGTGCTGGTGTATGAGCGCAGCAACGAGGAAGCCGCCCACGGCGCGGCCAAAGACGCTGCTGCTGCACGCCGTCTGGAACCGTCGCTCTGCCCGCGAGGTGAAAGACCTGATAAAACGCGAGGGCGTCGAGGCCGTGCATATCCACAACACGCTCTTGCTGCTCAGCCCCGCTGTGGTGCGGGCCGCCAAAAGCTGCGGCGTGCCGGTGGTGCAGACGCTGCACAATTTCCGCCTGTTCTGCCCCAACGGGATTTTACTGCGGGACGGTCAGGACTGCGAGGAGCGCCACGGCCTGCACTGCGCTTTGAAGCACAGCTGCTACCGGGGCAGCAAGGCGCAGACGCTGGTGGTCGTGGCAGCCTACTGGCCGCACCGGATTCTGGGGACCTGGCGCGGCGTGACGATGGCCGCCCCCACCGAGTTCGACCGCGAAAAGCTGCTGGAATTCAACAAAATCTACCCGATGTTCGACGCAAACCGCCTGGTCGTCAAGCCGAACCCGGTCTGCGTGCCGAACGGCCCGGTGACGCCCTGGGACGAGCGCAAACGGCAGTTTGTGTTTGCCGGGCGGCTGGAAGAATTGAAGGGCATCCGCACCGTTATCGAAGCGTGGCGTATCCTCGATAAAAACGCGCCGGAACTGCTGGTGGCGGGCAACGGCCCGCTGGCCGACTGGGCGAAGGCGCAGAAGCTGCCGAAGGTGCGTTTTCTGGGCCAGCTGCCCCGGGACGAGCTGCACCGCATCATCGGCGAGAGCCGCGCTGTGGTGGGTGCCAGCTTGTGCTATGAGAGCTTTGCCCTGGTGCCCGCCGAGGCCCACGCCCTGGGTACGCCGGTGCTGGCAAGCGGCATCGGCAATATGGGGGCGTCGGTGCGGCCAGGTTTGACGGCCTGTGTTTTGCGCCGGGGGATGCCGCCGCTGTGGCCGTGCGGGCTATGAGTGCCATGCAGTTTGACTGCGCGGCCATCGCCGCCGCCACCCGCCGCCACTTTGGCGAGGAAGAAAATTACAAGACGTTGATGATTGTACGGCCGCAGCGCCGCCGAGGAATGACATGAACCAGTTTTACCGCGCCCTGCATATGCCGCCGAAACGGCTGCTGCGCAAAGTGATGGGCGAAAAGAAGTATATACGATCGCAGTGCGCCCCCCCCACGGCCGAGGGCACCGAGCCGCTGCCGCCCTGGCGCCGGCCTACACGATGCTGCCCGGCCGCGAGGGCTGGTGGTTCGCCGACCCGCTGCTCTGCCACCGGGGCGGCAAGCGCTGCTGTTTGCCGGGCGATGGACCTTTCCACCGGCAAGGGCGGCTGGAAGTGTGCGAACTGCACGACGACGGCAGCATTGACGGCTGGCGTGTGGCACTGGAGGAGGATTTTCACCTTTCCTTCCCGATGGTGTTTGACTGGAACGGCGAGGTCTGGATGATTCCGAGACCGGGCACGACCACAGCCTGCGGCTTTACCGCTGCCGGGTGTTCCTACAAAATGGGAACTGGTCCAGCGGTTTGCCACCGATGAGGAACTGTGCGACGCGATTTTGGTGGATCGCCGGGCAGAGGCACTGACGATTTTGTGCAGCGAGACAAAGCCCGACAACCAGCTGTATGTGCGCTACCGCCGCTACACGCTATGCCATGCCGTGCAGGAGACTGCCGCCCTGCCGTTGGCTGAGGCAGACACCCTGCCCGCTGCCGCGCCCTGCATTTGAACTTTTGCCCGACGAGACATACAATTTGCAGCACCGAGATTTTTGATTTTGTCAGCCGCAATGCAGGGCCGCTGTTTGTGCTGGGTGAGCAGGTCATCCACCCCACGCAGGTCAGCACCAGCGTGGACTACGGCGTTTACCTGCAATTTCTCGCGCGGCGCGGCAGCTCCGAGGTGCCGCTCTGCGCGGCGACGCCCCAGAATGTGGAGATCACCGGACTGAACGCGGCGGATGTCATCGGCGTACACACCTATTGTCGGGATGATGTGCTGGAAGTCATCGATGCGCGGTATCTGACGCGCATTCCCAAGCCCGCAAAGCCGGAGGCAGAAGCGTAAATGAAAACCATCGTCATACCGCAGTTTTACCGCGGCCCCTCCGGCCAGAAGGGCTGTACAACCGACAGGAGGTTGGTCTGGCCCGGGCGTTTGCCGCGCTGGGCTGCCGCGCCGTGGTGCTCTACCCGAACCGGGCGCAAAGCGCCCAAGGTGGAGACACCCGAGCCGAACGTGAAAATCTGCTACCTGCCCGCCGTGGCCTTCGGCACCCAGGCATTATACAAAAGCTGGCAGATCTTGCTGGACGAACAGGCCGATGCCGTACACGTCATGGGGGATAACTCCCTGGGTGTACCGGGGCTGTACCGCTTTTGCGAGAAGCACGGCATCGTGTTTTACAGCCAGCTGGGGGCGTTGAAAAGTACCTCCAACCACGTTATTGTGCGCGGGGTGATGGATCTGCTGCTGCGCCGGATTTAACGGTGTACCGAGAGACGCCCACCTATGCCAAGACCCCGGCTGTGGCCGCCGAGCTGGAAAGCCTGGGCGTGCCCTGCCGCGGAGCTGATGCGTGGGCTGGACACGGCCATCATCCCGACGATACCGGGCAGCAAGGCCATGATACGCCGGGGCTGAACATCAACGAGCAGGTCAAGGTGCTGGCCTTTGTGGGGCGGCTGGACGCCTACAAGCAGCCGCTCGACCTGGTACCGCTGCTGCAGGCCGCGCCCGACTGGTACGCAGTCATTATTGGGCAGGGGCGCAGAGCGATGAGCTGGCCCGCCGCCTGACCGAGGCCGGGTTGATGGGCCGCTGCCGCCTGATCCCCCAGCTGCCCAACGCGCAGGTGCATATTTATTATCATGCCTGCAACGCTTTTGTGAACCTGAACGAAAACGAGATTTTCGGCATGAGCCTGTTGGAGGCTATGTACGCGGGCTGCCCGCCGGTGGCCCGCCATGCGCCGGGGCCGGATTTAATTATTGAAAACGGCATCAGCGGGTATCTGTGTGATACTGTTGCTGAGATGGCCGCCGCGCTGGACAAGACGACAGACGCCATGGGCCATGCGGCGCAGAACCGCGTGAACGAACACTTTTTGTGGCAGAACAGCGCCGAATTGGCCCTGACCCTGATGCCGAAAAGGGGAAAACCAATGGATAACGACAACATTCTGCTGCAAAGGCCGCCGACATTTACCGCGGTCTGCGGTTCAAGATGAAGTACCGCGGCGTGGATATCTTACCCGCCGGGGCGCAACGACCTGGCGCGGGAACTGCTGGAAAGCGGCCAGCCGTTTTGTTTGGCCGCTGCGGCGCGACCGAAATGCGCACCGTGGCCGACTATTTGCAGAACGGCGGCAAAAATTATGCCGACCGCACGCGGGAGGATATCCGCAATTTGTCTGGCGTGTTCCCCACGGATGATGCGACGCTGGAAAAATTCTGCCGTCTCTACGTCAAATGCGCCCAGAATGCGGAGCTGCTGGCCCTGTGGAACGTGGGGCCGAGCGGGAGGTCATCCGCGGCTGCGATGCCACCCGCTTTACCGAACTGCGCGCACTGGAACCCTACTACCACGCCAAGCCGTGGAGCGCGGCGCTGGCGGGCAAGCGGGTGTTGGTGGTGCATCCCTTCCGCAAGACGATTTTAGCGCAGTATGGCCGGCGGGCGCAGCTGTTCCCCGGCAAGAATGTCCTGCCGGAGTTTGCGTCACTGACCGTGGTGCAGGCCGTGCAGGGCCTGGGTGGGCAGGACACCGGCTATGCCAGCTGGTTTGACGCCCCAGCCGCCATGGAGCGCGAGATGGACGCCGCCGACTACGATGTGGCCATCGTCGGCGCGGGAGCCTACGGCCTGCCGCTGGCGGCCCACGCCCGGACACCGGCCACGCCGCCATCAAATGAGCGGTGCCACGCAGCTTTTGTTTGGCATCAAGGGAAAACGGTGGGACAGCCACCCCATCATTGGCAAGCTGTACAACGATGCCTGGGTGCGCCCCGACGAGACGGAGGGCATCACCCATAAAGAAAGGTCGAGGGCGGAGCTACTGGTAATCGGAGAATTTTATGCGTATCTTAATGATCAGCAACCACCTTGGGGTGCAGAGCGGGTGCAGCGGTATGTGCAAAATCTGCTGCTGAACCTCGATACAGCGAAATACCATATCGACCTGTTCGTGGGGCAGTGCCCGGCGGACCAGGCCAGCACCGCCCGCGCTGGAAGCGCACGGCGTGCATATCATTTCGGTGCCGGACAATAAAAGGACCGCATCCGGGCACTGGCGGCGCACCTGCGCACCCACAAGGACTACGATATCATCCACTACCACGGCCAGCAAGATCGGCGCACCGGTCTGCGGCATGATGCGGCTGCTCTGCCCCCGGGCCAAGATCGTGGTACACAGCCACATTGTCTACCCGCCGCTGACGCTGACCTGGCGGGCCGCCCACGGCGTCTACCAGCTGTTTGCGGATTATTTCCTCGGCTGCGGCGTGGCGGCAGGGCGATTTGTGTTCGGCGACCATATCGACGAAAAACCAAACTTTTCCGTGGCCTGCAACGCCGTGGATGCCGGGCGGTTCCACCCGGACGCCGCCGCGCGGCTGCCATGCGGGCCAACTACGGCATTGCCGACACCGACCGCCTGGCCGGGTTTGTGGGGCGGCTGAACCACCAGAAAACCCACTGTTTTGATGGAGGTTTTGCGGCTATGGCCGCGCAAGGATGTGCGGTGGAAACTGCTGCTTGTCGGCACCGGCGAGAGCCGGAAATGCGCGCCGCCGCCGAGGCCCACGGTCTGGCCGACCGCGTGATTTTTGCGGGCGTGCAGAGCGATGTGCCCGCCTTTATGAACGCCTTTGACCTGTTTTGCTGCCCAGCAATTTTGAGGGCAGCCCGGTCACGCTGGTAGAGGCCCAGGGCTGCGGCGTGCCGTGTCTGGCCTCGACCAATGTGCCCGACGATGGTTCGGTGACGGAGCTGGTGCATTTTCTGCCGCTGGCCGCCCCTGACCGAGTGGGCGGCCAAGGCCGATGAAATTGCCGTGGGCGGCGACCACGCCGACCACTGGCAGACGCTGGCGGCGGTGGGCTATGAGCTAAAGACCGCTGCCCGCCGCATGGAGAGCTGTACGACAAGCTGGGAGGCCGAGCATGATTTACGCGGAGCTGGCCGGGGGCCTGGGAAACCAGATGTTCATTTATGCCTTTGCGCGGGCGCTGGGCCTGCGCTGCGGCGAGGGTGTGACCCTGCTGGATAGGCAGGACTGGCGCGACGGTGCGCCCGCCCACACGGTCTGCGTGCTGGGGGCACTGAACATCAGCCCCGAGGTAGAAATTCTGGCCGATTCCGGCTTTGCCAAGGCGCATCTGCCCCGGCAGAACACGGCCAAGGCCTGATGATAAAGTATGAGCAGCGCCGCGTGCTGGGGGATTGGCACGGCTTTGAGGCCGCCGCCGCACCGCTTCTGAACGCGCTGGGCCTGCACTTTGCCACCGACGGCTACGCCGGAGCGGCGGAAAAAGTAAAGATTTCCTCGCGTGGGGGTATTTCCAGAGTGAGAAATATTTTGACGATTTTGCTGATGTTGTAAAAACCGAGCTGCGCAGCAAAGCAGTCCCGGCGGGGGAATGCGCCGACAGGATACGCGCCGCGGCCTGGCCGGTCTGCGTACATCTGCGGCGCGGCGACTACCAGAAGCCGGAGAACGCCATCTTGCAGGTCTGCACGCCCGCGTATTACGCCCGGGCAGCGGCGCAGGTGAAAGCGGCCCGCCCAGGCGGAGCTGTTCGTGTTCTCGGACGATATCGCCTGGGCGCAGGAGCATCTGGACACGGCGGGGTTGCCCGCAGTGTTTATGCCCCAGGGCACGGCGGTGGACGACCTGGCGCTGATGCAGCTCTGCCATGGGTTTGTGGTGAGCAACTCTACATACAGCTGGTGGGCGCAATACCTGGCTGAGGCCCCGGATAAGCAGGTCTGGGCCCCGGACAGGTGGTACGCGCACACGAAGGATAGTGCGCTGTATCTGGATGGGTGGAAACTTATAAAGGCTTCCCCCTGGGGAAGCTGGCCGCGAAGCGGACTGATGAGGCGCGTGAACCGCATTTGGCCGCTGTTGGGACGTGCTGCGCGGGCCGATGTGAGCATCGGCCCTACAACAAGGCAAGGGGGCTGCTGGGGCAAGGCTGCCTCATCCGGCCCTGGGGCCACCTTCCCCGACGGGGGAAGGCATAGAGAAGGAGAACGTTATGCCGCGATTTTCTATTATTGTACCGGTGTATAATGTGCAGAATTACCTCGCGGCGTGTGTCAAGAGCGTGGCGGAGCAGGCGGGGGAGCGCGATTGGGAGTGCATCCTTGTGGACGATGGATCCACCGATATGAGCGGGACAATGTGCGACGCGTTCGCCGCCGAGATCCCCGGCATGCAGGTCGTCCACCGGGAAAACGGAGGCCTGGCCGCTGCCCGCAACACCGGACTAAAGCACGCCCAGGGCGAGTGGGTGCTGTTTTGGACAGTGACGACGCCATGGCCCCCGGGCTGCGGCGGCGCTGCGCACCGAGCTGGCCGCCCACCCGAGTACGATTGGTTCATCGGCAAGCATCTGGAATGGCAGTCAGACGGCAGCCTGACCGAACACGCGGGGTGCATCTGGTGCCCGGGTTGTTTGACAGCAGCGACTACGCCGCCCGGCTGAAAGCGCTGTACGGCGCAGGGCACTGGTCGGTGTGGAAATACTGCATCCGGCGGTCGTTTTGGCCGAAAGCGGCGTGAAATTTTGCCCGACTGCGTCTGGGCCGAGGACTGGCCTTTTGATTTGGAATTGCTGGCAAAGTGCGAACGGCTGTACTTTTTGGATGTGGTGTTCACCCATTACCGCGTGGGGCGGCAGGGCAGCCTGCTGAGACGCGGAAAACAGCCCAGAGGCGGCTGGCGAAACTCTCGGCCAGCGGCGCGGTGGATGCCGAGACCTATGCCGTCATGGAGAACGCGGCGGCCGATGTGTTCTGGCCGCAGGCCCGCACGGCGGCGGTAAAGAATGCCGCCATCCGCAAGGCTTGCCTGCCCTACATCCAGCAGCTGCGGCCATTGTATGCCTGCGGCACCGGGTAAAGACCCGCCGGGACTGGCGGGTGTTCCAAAAGCTGATGCAGACCTTCGGCCCGAAATTTACCCTGTGGGCGGCGAGCCGCCGCTAAAGGCTTCCCCCAAGGGCGCCCGCAGGCGCGTGTCGAAGCGTAACCGCCGTAGGCGGCTCTTGACGCGGAGACTGAAGCTGTCGCCGTAGGCGACTGATGAGCTAACCTCGCCATCACCGCCCATTACGGCTTACAACTCATACTCTCCCTCATCCGGCCCTCCGGGCACCTTCCCCTCGGGGAAGGCTTTGTGAAAAGGAACTGCCTTGCGTACCAAACGTACCTTATTAAATATGGCTTACGCCCTTGAAACCAGCCTGCTGCTGTTGCTGCTGGGACTGGTCACACGGCGGCTGCTGGTCGATAACTTCGGCCCGCAGATCACCACGGCGTCCCAGGTCGTCAGCCAGCTGTTCAACTTTTTCTCGATCGCAGAGTTCGGCGTCGGCAGCGTTATCAGCTACCGGCTGTATGAGCAGATCGCCGAAAAATGAGGAAAAATCAGCAAGTACATGTCGATGTACAAATGGGCGTACCGCGTCGTCGGCATGGTCATTGCGGGGCTGGCACTCATCGGCGCGGCTGTGCTGCGGTGGATCATGCCCGATGTGCCCGCCGCCACGGCCTACACCGTGTACGGGCTGAACGTGGTTTCGACGCTGTGCAGCTACTTTTGATAACCCGCCGCCTGATGTACACCTGCACCCAGCAAGGCTACCGCTGCACCCAGATTGACTTTTGCTGCAACGTGGCGACGAGTCTGGCGAAAATTGCCGTCTCGCTGTGGCTCCCGAACTATGTGCTGTATTTCAGCGTGACGATCTTCTTTAACGTCATGGCAAACCTGATCATTGCGCGGCGGTTCAAAAGGACTTCCCCTATGTGCATGACGTAAAAGTCACGGTCAACGACTTTAAAGAGCTGGGTATTTTCCACGATTTGCGGTATTTTTTGTACACCGTCTCTCCAACACGATCTACGGCTCGTCGGATACCATCGTGACGTCCCGCATGGGCGGCTCGACCCAGAACGACGTTTTGGGCAACTACTAATACCATTTCCACCTCCGCCACCGACCTGGGCAACAAGGTCATGGACAGCTTTGCGGCGGCCATCGGCAACATTGTCTACGACAAATCCGCCGCCGCCAACGACCACGACAAGCAGGTGTTCTGGGGCATGGATCTGTTCAGCTACCTGTTCGGCAGCTTTGTGGCGACCGCGTATTTCTGCCTGTTTCAGCCGTTTATGGGCGCGTGGATGGGCGAAAATGGCTGCTGCCCTGAGCTTTGTGCTGGTGTTCTGCCTGAATGAGTACGTCGGCTGGAACCACCGGATGCTGGGGTCCTACCGTGCGGTGCTTGGCCATTTTGAGGAGGACCAGTGGTTCATGGTGGCGTCGGCCACGGTGAACCTGGCGCTTTCTTCTGTTCCCGCTGTATGATATCACCGGCGCACTGATCGCCACGGTGGTGGCCCACTGCATCATGTGGGCCGGGCGCATCCAGGTCGTGTTTCGCCAGTATATGTGCGGCGGGCTGGGCATTACCTGGCCGTGCAGGCGCTGCATCTGGTCACGCTGGCAGCCTGCATGGGCGGCAGCTACGCTGTGCGCCAGAATGCCCGGCGGCTGGCTGGGCCTGGCCCCGGGTGCTGGTGGTGGTGGTGCCCAACCTGCTGAACCTGGCCGTCTACGGCTGGGGCAAAGACGCCGCCTACCTGCGCCAGTACGGCGCGAAGGTGCTGCGCAAGCTGAAACGAAAGGGGGATGCCGCATGACAAAATCGGGATGCTGTACATCTGTACCGGCAAGTTACACGGTGTTCTGGCCGGAGTTTACCGCAGCTTTGAGGAAAAGTTCCTGCCCGGGTGCGAGAATACTTTGTCTTTACGGATGCCCCTGCCATTGAGTATGAGGACGCGCCCCGCGTACACCGCATTTACCAGGAGGCCTACCCTGGCCGTACAGCACACTGAAGCGGTTCTCCATCTTTCTGACGCAGGGAGGACGCTGCGGGGATGGATTATCTCTTTTCTTTAATGCGAATCTTACCTGCAAAAAGACCGTTACAGCGGAGGAATTTCTGCCCCGGCCCGAGAAGGGCGAAAATCTGCTGCTCGTGCAGCAGCCGGGCTTCTGGAACAAAAAGCCGCCGTTTTATACCTACGACCGCAACCCCAAGAGCACGGCCTACATCCCTACAACTGCGGGAAGGACTATGTCTCCGGCGGGCTGAACGGCGGCACGGCGGCGGCGTTTCTGGTGCTGTGCCATGAGCTGGAACGCCGCACCGAGCAGGACTTGCAGAACGGTGTGATCGCCCTGTGGCATGACGAAAGCCAGCTGAACCGCTACGCGGCCGAGCGCAGCGATTACCGCCTGCTGACCCCGGCCTACTGGTATCCCGAGGGCTGGGATATGCCGTTTGAGGAAAGATATCGGTGCGGGACAAGGCCCGCTACTTTGACGTGGCGGCGGTGAAAACAAAGAAACGAAGCAGCGCGATTTCTGGCGCGAAATGGGGCGCTTTCTGCGAAAATTACCTGCCCTGCTGGTACTGCCTGCGGGATACCCTGCTGCACAAAACGCTGGGGGTCGGCCGATGACGGCGCAGAACGCGCGGCTGCGCCGGTACGGTGCGGCCCTGCTCTGCCTGGTGTGTGCGGCGGTCATGGTGCGCAGCGCTTTGTGGGGTTGGAAATCGACGAAGAGTACGCGCTGTCGCTGGGGTTCCGGCTCGTCAGCGGGGACAGGCTGTTCTACTCGATGTGGGAGCCGCACCAGCTTTCCAGCCTGCCGTCGGCGGCGCTGCTGGCGGCGTTTATGGCTGTGACCGGCGGCACGACCGGCGTGCTGCTGTTTTTCCGGCTTGTGGTGCTGGTGTGCAAGGCCGCGATGAGCTATGCGTTTTACCGGGAGTTCCGCCGGGATCTAGGCGGGCGCGGGGCGCTGCTGGCGGCGCTGGTGCTGTTTGCCTTTGTGCCCAAGTGGTTTTGGGGCCGGATTACACCGGCCAGCAGTTCCATTGGACTGTGGCGGCGTTTTGTGCCTGCACCATTATGTGAGCCGCGGGTTTCAAAAACCGTGGTTCGTGGCGGTGGGAGCGGTCTGCGCCTGCTTCGGCTATCTGGCGTTCCCCCAGAGTATTGCGGCGTTCGCGGTGCTGTGGGTGGGGCTGTTTGTGCTGGGGCGGCGCGGCGGCGAGCGCGCTGCCGCTGGGGCATTCCCGCGGTGTCTGGCTGCTGACCGGCAGCTGTGCCGGAGTGCGGCGCGGCATTTTTGCTCTATGCGCTGTGGGGCGTTGGGTTTGACCCGGCGCTGCTGGCAGCGCGTTTGCAGCTGATTTTACGACCCGCAGTATGATTTTACCACCGGTGCGCGGCTGGGGCGCTGGCCGCCAGGCGTGGAGCGTGGCAAAATCGCTGGTGTGGCCGTTGGCGGCAGCGGCACTCGTCTGTGCTTTGATGTGGGCGCTCCGTTTGCGGGGCGTCGGGGACGCCGCCCTCTATGACAAAGGGATGCTTTGTGCCGGGTGCTGAGCCTGTGGGCGGCACTGGCGGCGTTGCAATGTCTGGTGCGTGCGGTGGCGGACCGCAGCCTTGACGAACGGCAGTTTGTGCCGGTGCTGGTGCTGGCGGGCGCGGCAGCGTTCCGGAAAGGCCGCGGCACGCCGGGCAGCGCGGCGCTGTTCTGGCTGGGTTACCTGCCCGGTCTGGCGGCCTACGCAATGATCCTGCGCTCGACGCTGCTGGGTCTGGCCCGACCTTTATGTACCTGATGTGGCCCGCTGTCTGCGGTGCGCTGGCAATGCTGAACGCGAGAGACAAGTGCGGCGCGGCCCGCCGTGCGCAGGGGGCTATTTGTCTGGCCGCGGCACTGGCGTTTTTGCTGGTCTGCCGCGTCTGGTGCGTGGAGGTGACCGGCTGGAAGCCCGACCAGCGTGGCCGACACGCCGCTGAGTTCGCATTGAGAGCGGCCCCGCAAGGGCATTTGCACCGACGAGAAGGCCGCCGATATGCAGGAATGCTGGTTGAGGCGCTGGAACCCTACGCCGGGCAGGCCGTATTGCAGGCCATCGGCGAGCAGCACGGCCTGGGCTTTTTGATGGCGGACGGCACGCTGACCGTGGCGCAGGCGTCGGTCATTTCCGGCACCGACAGTGACCCACGGTTTGAACAGTATTACACCGAACTGCCCGATAAACAGCCCGATGTCATTTTGTACGATGACGCCGAGGTGCGGGATATGACGGAGTTCCACGAGTGGATCGAAGCGAATTTTACCATCACACAGCGCTATACCGTGCAGCATGGCACCGCGAGGTTTGCAGGTGCTGGTCTGCGGGTGATGGGTTGTAGTTGTGCCCGGTGTGATGTATAATAATGCAGAGCGGTATGCCCGCCCGATAATGATGCAAAGGGCAGAATATGGAAAAACTGCTGGTATTTATCCCTGCCTACAACTGCGAAAAGCAGGTCACGCGTGTGCTTTCCCAGCTGTTGGATAAGCGC
>SCPO01000148.1_pt1 | contig 14732 bp, 16 predicted proteins | sample 6106821 | NCBI WGS metagenome assembly SCPO01 (sample SAMN10720448, study PRJNA508395) | human gut metagenome | isolation source: Participant 2 stool, 0 month | host: Homo sapiens | collected 2017 | reverse complement strand
GCGGGAAAAAGGCTATAACATGAACGATGTTATCGGCATTTCGGGTCTGGAATCCGTTTATGAGGACGAGCTGCGCGGCAAGGACGGCGTGGAGACCATCACCCGCAATTCGGACGGCGTGATCGTGGATACAAAGCTCACCACTGTGCCGGAGCCGGGCCATACCGTGCAGCTGACCATTGACAGCAACTTCCAGCGTGCCGTGGACAAGGCACTGGCGGATAACATTGATATGATCAACCGCGTACAATACCGGCACCATGAAAGCTGCCGCCGGTGCGGTGGTGGTGCTGGATGTGAAGGACGGCAGTGTGCTGGCTGCTTCCAACTATCCCGGCTATGACCAGAACCTGTATGCCGCTAACTACAGCGAGTACAGCTCCGACCCGAGCCTGCCGCTGTTCAACCGGGCTTTGCAGGGCTTGTATACCCCTGGTTCCACATTCAAACCGGCGGTGGCGGTGGCAGCACTGGATACCGGGCTGGTCAACCAGCATTCCACCGTTTACTGCAATGGCGTGTACAACTACTTCAAGGATTACCACCCCGCTGTACCCGCCATGGCCACAGCGGCAACATCGATGTGGTAACAGCCATCAAGTGGAGCTGCAACATCTTCTTCTATGATGTTGGCCGCCTGACCAGTGATGTGTACGATGCCTATGCCTACAAGCTGGGTCTTGGCCAGCGCACCGGTGTGGAGGTCGGCGAGGCCGTGGGCCGTCTGACCACCAAGAGCGACTCCAACTATACGGCATCGCTGGACGTGCAGGCAGCCATTGGTCAGGGCAACACGGTGGTCTCGCCCATCCAGCTGGCTACCTACGCGGCAACGCTGGCCAACAAAGGCACCCGTTACCGCACCCATTTCGTCAAGGCCATTCTGGACACCAACACCGGCGAGGTGCTCAGCGAGACCAAGCCCGAGGTCATGGATGTGATCGAAGGCACCGGCAACACCTTTGAGCTGGTGCGGCAGGGCATGAAGCAGGTGCCCAGCACCATCAGCGGCAAAATTTCCAGCTATCCGGTGCTGATCGCCTGCAAGACCGGTACACCTCAGCGCAGCGAGACCTATGCACCCGGTAAGCACTATCTGAACGCCATGATGGTGGCTTACCTCCCGGCGGATGATCCGCAGATCGCCATTGGCATTAGCATTGAGTACGGAGGCTATGGTGCCCGTACCGGTGATCTGGTGGTGGATATTGCAAATGCCTATTTTGCCCTGAAGGATGGCGCCTTGCCCAGCAGGCCGAAGCGGAAAAGAAGCCGAGCAGGCCCAGCAGGAAGATCAGGCACAGACCACTGACCCAGCACAGGCCGCTGCAGGCCAGACCACCGGCAATGCCGCAGCCCAGCCTGCACAGATGACACCCGCCGCAGACACCGCTGCGCCGGAAACGGCAGCAGAAGGCCCAGCCTGCCGTGCAGGACGAGCAGCAGCCCGCCGCAGACACCGAGCAGAACCCCGATGCCATTGCGCCGGAGAACTGAAAACGGGATACAAAACCGACACGGGAAAGGGCACTGCAGCGGGGTTTTGAATGGAAACATCCCTGAAAAGAAAACAAAATTGAATATTCTGTATAAAACCAGTTGTAAAAGATTGGATTTTGTGATATCATTTCAGGCAAAGGACTTTACAAAAGCGTTCCAATCGTTTAGGAAGAGGAGAGGGTAACGGATGACGATTGCACTCATTGCGCATGACTCAAAAGGAGCTGATGGTTCAGTTTTGTACGGCGTACTGCCGCATCCTGAGCCAGCATAAACTGGTAGCGACCGGCACCACCGGTAAACTGATCGCAGAAGCTACCGGCTTACAGGTGCAACGCTTTCTGGCCGGTGTGCAGGGCGGCGATCAGCAGATCGCATCCCGCATCGCCTGCAATGAGATCGACCTGCTGCTGTTCTTCCGTGATCCCATCAACGCAAAGCCCAGCGAACCCAACGAAATGACGCTGCTGCGCCTGTGCGATGTGCACAACATCCCCATGGCCACCAACATTGCCACTGCCGAGGTACTGATCCACGGCTTGGAGCGGGGCGATCTGGACTGGCGGGATATCGTGCATCCCAGAACTGACAAAACGATTTGGAATGGCTCCGCGTGTGCTGCGCCATATTCAGCGGAAATTATATTGATAATGCGAAAATCGGGAACATCTGCGGATGTTCCCAATTTTCATTTTCACGGAATGGGGTCCGAACCGCAGAATGCATTTCTGCCGCCGTGCGGCTGTTTCCGCAGGAAGCAAAAACAGCAGATGCCGTGTGCCGCAGCGGCCTTGCCTGTGAAAAATTCCGGAAAATCCGCAGATTTTCCGGAATTTAATATAAAAATAATGTTTCCGCTGAATATGGCCAGAGTGCAACGGAGGCCATTTGAAATGTACGGTTAAACTTTAAAATCCTCGGCCATCTCCGCCACATCTTCCGGGGCAAAATCGCCCAGCGGCAAGATCAGCCGTGCCAGCGATTCCTGCGGCAGAGCTGCAAGAATCGTGCTGTCATCACTGCCGGTGCCTGCGGGCGGGCAGACGGTGTGCACGCCGTCTGCACCGGTCTCCACCCGGGCACGGTGAGTGGTTGCCACATATTGCATCCCAAGCTTGTCTGCAGCCGTCAGCAGGGCGGCAAACAGCGGCGTGCCGCCTTCGCCCAGAACGTCTGCGTCCTGCCCGGCCAGTGCTTCGGCGTTCAGCACGATGCACTCGATGCCAAGGGCCTCTGCTGCCTTTGGCGCTTTCCGCATCGGCGGTCTGTTCTGCTGCCAGCCGCACGGCAGCGCCCGCCACGGCAAAGCCCTGCTGCTGTAAAATGCGCACAGCTACGGCGCATTCTCTGCTGCCGTCCATCTGCACCAGAACCTTATCCTGACTCTCGTAGGTGTCGAACCCACTGCCGGGCAAAATGTGTCGCTCATGTTCCCTGCCTCCCGCCATGCTTTGCTTTGGGCCACGGCCAGCTGGTCGCAGCGTTCGTTCTCCGGGTGGCCTGCGTGGCCCTTGACCCAGACATAGGTGATCTGCCGGGCTTCCTGCTCCAGTGCCTGTGCCCAGAGGTCCGGGTTCAGGGCGGGGAGCCATCTGCTTTTTCCAGCCCCGGCGCTGCCAGTTTTTGGCCCAGCCCTTCTGAAGCCCGTTGATGACATACTGCTGGGTCCAGGGAAACAATCTATTTTTATATATTTCACAAATTTTATTTATTCATAAGTTTTATTTATTAGGGATCAATACAATATCTTCCCAGCTTTTCTTCTCTGATATAACTCAGCAGTTGCTGTAAGTAATACATCAGAAGAAGAGTTTAAGCAAGTTTCAACAGAATCCTGTACTACTCCGATGATGAATCCAACACCAACAACCTGCATGGCAACATCATTTGAGATACCAAATAAAGAACATGCAAGAGGGATCAAAGGATCCACCAGCAACACCAGAAGCACCACATGCAGAAACAGCAGCTAAGACACTTAAGATGATTGCTGTAGGAATATCAACAGAGATACCCATTGTATGAGCAGCTGCAAGAGACATAACTGTGATCGTGATCGCAGCACCATCCATGTTGATCGTAGAACCAAGAGGGATAGATACAGAATAGTTATCTTCATTTAATCCCAGTTTTTCGCAAAGAGCCATGTTCATAGGAATGTTTGCAGCAGAACTTCTTGTAAAGAATGCTGTTAAACCACTTTCTTTTAAGCATTTTAAGATCAGTGGATATGGGTTTCTGCGAAGCATACTAAATACGATGATTGGGTTTGTTACAAATACAGTAAATAACATACATCCAACTAATAGGGCAAGAAGTTTACCATAATCAGTAAAGATGCTTAATCCATTTGTAGATACAGTGTTATATACAAGTCCAAGAATACCAAATGGAGCACAGTTGATAATCCAGTGTACAGCTTTTGTAACTGCAGCAGAGATATCATGAAGAGCTTTTTTAGTTCCAGGAGTTGCAGCTTTTAATGCAAGTCCAAAAACAACAGCCCATGCAAGGATACCGATGTAATTTGCCTTTACAAGGGAATCAACAGGGTTTGATACGATATTCATTAATAAGTTCTTTAATACTTCTAACACACCCGTTGGAGGAGCGGCTTCAGATGTAGCAGCTTTTCCAAGACGTAATGTGATTGGGAAGAGAAAACTTCCACATACTGCGACAACAGCACCAATAAAAGTTGTTAGCATATAAAGGATGATAACAATACGCATATTTTTTGCACCGTTGCTCTTAGAATTTGCTAAAGAAGCAATGACAAGTACAAATACAAGGATTGGGGCTACAGCACGAAGAGCACCAACAAATAAATCTCCAAGTAGAGCAAGCCCTGTTGCTTTTGGAGCAGCTACACCAAGAATAGCACCGATGATCAGACCGATTAAGATTCTTACGATCAGACTTAAGCTATTCCACTTTTGTAATAAGTTTTTCATTTTAAAAATTCCTTCTTTCATTATTTTTTATTTTTAAGTGATATTTTGATACTTACATCATATTTTCTTAAAAATAAAGAATCAATCTTATTTATTATATTTACTTTTATTCCTTAAGTCAATACAAAATGTCTTTTTTACGGAAATGAATGTCTTTCTAGTGCGGACACACAAAAATCTTTTCACAATGAAATATTGACACTTTACGCATTTGATTTTACAATAAAACATAAGAGTATAGATCATAAGAGAAGACGTACAAAGTCTATACGGAAAGCGGAAAAGGAGAAAATAATGAAACAGGTAATATTAACAGGAGACAGACCAACGGGACGACTGCATGTTGGACATTATGTAGGATCTTTAAAAGAACGAGTGAGACTGCAGAATTCTGGTAAATTCGACGAAATTTATATCATGATCGCTGATGCCCAGGCATTAACAGATAATGCAGAACATCCAGAGAAAGTAAGACAGAACATTATGCAGGTAGCACTTGATTATCTTGCATGTGGGTTAGATCCAGAGAAAGTCAATATCTTTATTCAGTCTATGGTACCAGAACTTACAGAACTGTCTTTCTACTATATGAACTTAGTTACAGTTGCAAGAGTGCAGCGTAACCCAACAGTAAAAGCAGAGATCAAACAGAAGAATTTTGAAGCAAGCATTCCGGTTGGATTTTTCACATATCCGATCAGTCAGGCAGCAGATATCACTGCATTTAGAGCAACGGTCGTACCAGCAGGAGAAGATCAGATGCCAATGGTAGAGCAGTGCAAAGAGATTGTACACAAGTTTAACTCTGTATATGGAGAGACATTAACAGACCCACAGATCGTATTGCCAGACAATCAGGCATGTTTAAGACTTCCAGGAATCGACGGAAAAGCGAAGATGAGTAAATCTCTTGGAAACTGTATTTACTTATCTGATGAACCACAGGATATCAAGAAGAAAGTAATGTCCATGTTTACAGATCCAAATCATTTAAGGGTTGAAGATCCAGGACAGGTAGAAGGTAATCCAGTATTTATCTACTTAGATGCGTTCTGTAAACCAGAATACTTTGAAGAGTTCTGGCCAGAATACAATAACTTAGATGAATTAAAAGCCCATTATCAGCGTGGAGGACTTGGAGATGTCAAAGTGAAGAAGTTCTTAAACAAAGTACTTCAGGCAGAATTAGAACCAATCCGCGAGAGAAGAAAGATGTGGGAAGCAAAACTTCCAGAAGTTGCAGAAATTCTTCAGAAGGGAACAAAAGCTGCAAGGGCAAAAGCACAGGAAACAATGAAAGATGTGCGTCATGCGATGAGAATCGATTATTTTAATGAAGAAGGATTATTTTAATTTTAGATCATATATTTTTAAAGTAAAGCATGACAAAAGGGTCTGCATATCCGTAGGATAGGCAGGCCCTTTTTTAACTTTATATCATAGGAAATTCCGATGAAATGCCACGATAGAATTAAAATACAAAAGAACAAGAAAGGAAGCAGCTTATAAAGAACAGGATGAAGATGTATTAAGTTATGCTTTATTCCCTCAGGCTACAGAGTATTTTAAATATCGCGATGCACAGGAAAAGAAAGTTGATGTTACAGAAGGAAATGAAGAAGCATACCCTGATAAAATGTAATTTGCTTTAATTCTAGGTACTCCGTTGCTATAACTTAAAACTATGGCAAACCGTTAATATATATATATTTTAAAAGATGATTTTGAAATGATATACTATATACAACTTAAAAAACAAGGCAAAAGGAGACGACAGAAAATGAGTAAATTACAAGAGCCATTTCGATATGATTATGTAGGAAGCTTTTTAAGAACAGAAGAATTAAAGAAAGCAACAACACAATATAACGAAAACAAAATCACAAAAGAAGTATACGATAACATCGTAAATGAAGAGATTGCAAAATTAGTAGCAAAACAAAAGAATTAGGATATCATGTGATCACGGACGGAGAATTCAGAAGAACTTACTGGCATTTAGATTTTATGTGGGGATTTGAGGGTGTAGCACATGAACAGACAGGAAGTGGAGTACAGTTCGATGGAGAATTAGCTTCTTTAGAAGACACTTATCTGGTAGGAAAGATCAAAGCGAAAAAGCATCCATTTGTAGAATATTTCAGATATTTAAAACAGTTTGAAGATGAAAATACAATTGCAAAATATACAATTCCTGCACCAGCACAGATGTTTCAGCAAATGATCGTTCCAACAAACATTGAAACGACAAGAAAATATTATGCGACAAATGAAGAATTGATTCAGGATATTGGTGTTGCATATCAGGATGTGATCAAACAGTTCTATAAGGCAGGATGCCGTAATCTTCAGTTAGATGACTGTACTTGGGGAGCGATCGTGGGAGATGCTGCGAAACAAAGATATAAAGCATTAGGAATTGATCTTGAAGATGTGAAGAAACAGCTGCTTACTGTGAACAACCTTGCATTAGAAGGAAGACCAGAAGATATGGTAATTACATCCCATATCTGTCGTGGAAATTATCATTCTACATTCTTCACAAGTGGTCCATATGATACAGTTGCAGACTATGTATTTGCAAAAGAAAATGTTGATGCACTTTTCCTTGAATATGATGATGAAAGATCTGGAGGATTTGCACCACTTAAGAAAGTATCAGAAGACAAGAAAGTTGTCCTTGGTCTGATCACGACAAAGAAACCAGATCTTGAAGACAAAGAAAAAGTGATCAGCAGAATCAGACAGGCAGCAAAATACATTCCTTTGGAAAGACTATGCCTAAGCCCACAGTGTGGATTTGCTTCTTGTGCGATCGGTAATAAATTAACAGAAGAAGAACAGTGGGCAAAACTAAAATTAGTGAAAGAAATTGCTGAGGAAGTCTGGGGAGAATAAGATTAGATCTTAATACTCCACAGAAACCAGAAATAACCCTTGAGGCGGTGCAGTAATCCCTGCATCGCTTCTTTTTGTACTTTCCAGTGCTTTTGTAATATCCTCTGGTTTTATTTTTCCACATCCAACTTCTACTAAAGTTCCAGTAAGAATCCGGACCATGTTATGAAGAAAGCCATTTCCTGTATAAGAGATCTGGATTTCTTTTTTTGTCTTTTTGATCTCGATGTTATAGATACTACGGACGGTAGATTTTTTCGTTTTCTTAATTGAAGAAAATCCTTTAAAATCATGCGTTCCGATCAGTAATGATGCAGCTTCTTCCATCTTTTTGATATCCAAAGTTTCCGGGAAATACCAAAGGTATTTACGTTCAAAAACATTCGATACACCAGGAATTGCAATCCGGTAAAGATAAGTTTCTCTTTCGCATTTAAACGACTGTGAAAACGTTCGGAAGCTTCAGAAACTTCCACAATACCGATATCAGATGGAAGATATTTGGTAAGATAGTTTTTGATCTCATTAACAGACATCATACAGTCTGTATGGAAATTGGCAACCTGACCATAAGCATGAACACCAGCATCGGTACGGCCAGATCCATTGATATTGACATCTTCTCCAGTCATTTTTGATAAAACAGACTCTAATTTTCCTTGAATCGTATTCGCATTGGAATCACCGCCAAGCCTCTGCCAACCCTGATAGCGGGAACCATCATATTCAATTGTTAATCTGATATTACGTTTCATATATGTATAAATCCTTTCATTGTAAAGATATGGTTATTGTAAAACAAATTTATTATAGCGAATTTCTTAAAAAGTGGCAATAAATAAAAAAGAGAGGCGGTAGTTTACTATATATGGTAAAATTAAGATAAAACGCGGTGAAGGTAGAGAAAGAAAGGACAGGTTATCATGGAAATCAATCAAATGTTAAAAAGACAAGAACATTTTTTTCAGAGCCAGAAGACAAAGAAATACGAATTTCGAAAGAAAGCATTATTGCGCTTGGAATGTGCGATCAAACAACATGAAGAAGATATGGAACATGCATTATACAAAGATTTAGGGAAATCATCTTTTGAGTCCTATATGGCAGAGATTGGCATGGTAAAAAGTGAACTTTCTTATGCAAAGAAGCATCTAAAAAAATGGATGAAAACAGAGCAGGTAAAAACACCGCTTGCCCAGTTTCCATCCCAAAGTTATAAGATCAAAGAACCACTCGGAAAGGTGTTGATCATAGCCCCATGGAATTATCCAATTCTTTTATCCTTACAGCCGCTGATCGGAGCGATCGCAGCAGGAAATTGTTGTGTTTTAAAACCATCTGAACACGCACCACATTGTGCCAGTCTTTTAAAGAAGATGATTGGAGAAGTTTTCCCTTCTCATTACGTTGCTGTGATCAATGGAGGAGTAGAAATCAGTGAAAAACTTCTGGAACAGTCATTTGATCATATTTTCTATACTGGTGGAGAACGAGTTGGAAAGATCGTGATGGAAAAAGCATCGAGACATTTAACACCAGTGACTTTGGAATTAGGTGGAAAAAGTCCATGCATTGTAGAAGAAAGCGCCAATATTAAGTTGGCAGCAAAACGAATTGTTTTTGGAAAATTTTTAAACAGTGGGCAGACCTGTGTTGCGCCAGATTACATTTTCGTAGATAAAAAAGCAGAAAGTGAACTGATCTTCTACTTAAAATACTGGATCAATAAAATGATCGGGGAACATCCTTTGTCGAATAAAGATTATTCATCTATGATAAATCCGAGACATTATCAGCGCATTATGGAATTGATGAAACATGAAAAGATCGTTGAAGGCGGTTATGGAGATATAAGACTTCGAAAGATCGCCCCAACGATACTTGTGAATGTAAAAGAAGAATCCACGGTGATGCAGGAAGAGATTTTTGGTCCATTACTTCCTATAATGACATATGACAAATTAGAAGATGCAGTTTCGTATATCAGAGATCATAACAAACCTTTGGCATTGTATTTATTTACAGAAAATGATAAAGTAGAACAAGATGTACTTTCACAGTTGTCTTTTGGCGGTGGCTGTATCAATGATACGATCATTCATCTGGCAACTCCATATCTAGGATTTGGAGGAGTTGGGAATAGCGGAATGGGGTCTTATCATGGGAAGAAAAGTTTTGATACATTTACGCATGAAAAGAGTATCATAAAGAAATCAGATAAGATTGATATTCCAGTTCGTTATATGCCATATAACAAAGCTAAAGAACAATTGATGAAATTTTTTCTAAAATTATAAGATAAAGGAGCAACTTTTATGGAATTTACAAATGTATTACCAGGAGTGAAATTGGTAAAACAAGATGAAGCTGGGAATGAGGAAGAACTTTTTGTTTCACAAAATGATCATGTGATCGTAAAGACATTAAATGGAAGAGAGATCAAAGGTATTTTTATGCAGATTGAATTTGCAAGATGCTTAGAAGAAGATGACATTGTACATGTGCATAAAGACAACGGGGAAAATGAGGGAATCCCATTTGACACGATCGATGATATCATTAAGGGTTAAGAAAGAAATAGAGGATGAATTTATATGGGAAATCCAAATGATACTATATAATCTTCTAGTATATAAAACAAATAAAAAAGAGATGGAATACGAAAACGATTGAATTTCATGGCGGATCAGCGTTTTTTTATTTGTTTTATATACATGAAGGTTATAGAATACCATTAAGATATGTGATAAGAAAACAAAAAAATTAAAGTGTATGATATACGTCACCTTTTAAGGTTTTCCATAAAAACTTTTTATCTTCGTAAATCATATACCCATGTTCGGATCCTTCATTCTTGGGATGGACACAGATCCTGGATTTAAATATAAAAAGTTATCATATTCTTCCCAGGCTGGGATATGGGTATGGCCAGTCAACAGAATATCTCCTTTATGTAATTTTGGAGGATTTGCTGGAGAGTTTATGTGCCCGTGGGTTGCGTAGATGGTTTGTCCATCGATGTATAGGATGCAGGATTCGCTTAGAACAGGGAAGTTTAGTACCATCTGGTCGACTTCGGCTTCGCAGTTTCCTCTGACACAGATCAATTGGTCGCTGATAGCGTTTAGCATTTCGATGACTTGTTTTGGTGCGTAATCTTTAGGAAGGTCATTTCTTGGGCCATGATAAAGTAAATCTCCTAAAAGAAGTAGTTTATCAGGCTGTTCTTGTTTATATGCTTCGATTAATTGTTTACAGTAAAAAGCAGATCCGTGAATATCGGATGCGATCATTAATTTCATATGTAAATACCTCAATTCTGTAAAAATACGATAAAATATCTTTATTCCAGTATACCACAAAATATGTTAAAATGGTCGGGATAATAAATTTGAGATGACAATTTTAGAAAGGTTTAAATAATAAAATGAAACGATTAGTATTAGCAGAAAAGCCTTCGGTTGGGCGTGATATTGCGAGAGTTCTTGGTTGTAAGAAGGAAACGCATAGTTATATCGAAGGAAATGATCATATTGTAACGTGGGCATTAGGGCATTTAGTATCTCTGGCGGATCCTGAGCAGTATGGAAAGGAATACAAAGAGTGGAATATGGATGTCCTTCCAATGATGCCAAAACATTGGAAATTAACAGTGTTAAAGAAGACATCCAAACAATTCCAGACAGTAAAGAAATTACTCCTTCGAAATGATATCAAAGATGTGATCATTGCAACCGATGCAGGAAGAGAAGGAGAATTAGTTGCCAGATGGATCTTACAGATGTCTGGAAATAAGAAACCAATCTACCGTTTGTGGATATCTTCGGTAACAGACAAAGCAATCAAAGATGGTTTTGCACATTTAAAACCGGAAAAGAATATGATGATCTCTTCCGTGCAGCAAGATCAAGAGCTGAAGCAGACTGGTTAGTCGGGATCAATGCGACAAGAGCTTTGACATGTAAATACAATGCTCAGTTATCTTGTGGGCGTGTGCAGACCCCAACTTTGGCAATGATCATGAACCGAGAGCAGGAAATTAAGAGTTTCAAACCGCAGAAATATTACGGTTATAAGATTTTTGCAACAGAAATGAAATTCACATGGGAGAATCAGAAAGGAAATCAGAGAATTTCTGACAAGAAATGGGCAGAGGAACTTGGTAAGAAATTAAGAGGTCATGATCTTGTGATCACGGAGGTTTCAAAAAAAGAGAAAAAGAACTATGCTCCAGAACTTTATGATCTGACAACTTTGCAGAAAGAAGCGAGTAAACGTTATGGCTTTTCACCAAAACAGACATTAAATATCATGCAGAGTCTTTATGAGCATCACAAAGTATTGACATATCCAAGAACAGATTCTAGATATTTGACCAATGACATGACAGACACATTAAAAGACAGGATCAAAGCATGTCAGAATGGATCATATAAAAAGGCAGCAGCAACGTTATTAAGAAAAGAAATCAAAGCAAGCAGCCGTTTTATCAATGATAAAAAAGTATCTGACCATCATGCGATCATTCCAACAGAGCAGTATGCATCCTTGACAAGTTTTAGTTCCGATGAACGAAAGATCTATGATATGGTTGTTGCAAGATTTTTAGCTGTTTTATCAGCACCAGCAATTTCTGAACAACTCTCTGTGAAAGCAAGCATAAATGGAGAACTTTTCCGTGCAAAAGCAGAGAATATCAAACAGCTGGGATGGAGAGAACTCTACGAAGAGGAAACTCAAACAAAAGACGCGATCAAAGCAGGAAATATCCCAGTCAAAGGAAAAGAATATCCGGTTGGAACGATTTCCATGACAGAAGGAACAACGAACCCACCAGGGCGTTACACAGAAGGAACATTGATTGATCAGATGGATAAAAAAGGACTTGGAACGGTTGCGACAAGAGCCGATATCATTGATAAGTTATTTAACAGTTATCTTCTTGAGAAAAAGGAAATGAAATCCATATCACATCCAAAGGAAAACAATTGTTAGAACTTGTTCCAGAAGATCTAAAAAGCAGAGTTAACCGCCGACTGGGAGAAGAAACTGACAGCAATCTCTAAAGGAAAACAAAATGATCAGAAATTTATGAGAGAAATCTCAGACTATACACAGGCATTGATCAATGATATTAAAACATCGGATGGTAAATTTAGACATGATAATGTTACAAGACACCGCTGCCCGGAATGTGGAAAATTTTTATTGGAAGTCAATGGAAAACACGGAAAACGTCTAGTATGTCAGGACCGTATCTGTGGATATAAAAGACGATCTCAAAAGTCACAAACGCCAGATGTCCCGTATGCCACAAGAAGATGGAGATGGTCGGAGAAGGTGAAGGACAGAAGTTTGTATGTGTTTGCGGGTATAAAGAAAAACTGTCTGCATTTAAACAAAGAAAAGAAAAACAAGGTTCTGGAATGAGTAAAAAGAAGTGAACAGATATTTGAAAAACAGCAAAAAGAAGCACAGGAGCCGATCAATAATGCATTTGCGGAGGCTTTTTCGAAGATAAAACTATAAAGTAGCATTATCTTAAAACATAAGATTTCACAGGCTTTCCTACAGGATTATATTCGGATTGCTGGTCATAATATTGAATCAATCCATCCAATTCTTTTGCAACAGTTTTCTGCAATATATCAACAGAGGTGATCTGTGAAAGATATGGAAGGTTATCAAAGTGTTCCCGATATTTTTCATCTCCGCCAGTAAAGAAATGTTCCATTGGGGTTGCGAGCCGTTGTGCGTAGGCGCAATAACGTACTTGATGATGTTCTAAGATGTATTCTTCTTGACGGATTTTGCGTCCAACCAGAAAGTTTACAGGTTCTGTATTGGCTGGGTTGGATGTCATTTTTACAAGCAGAGATTGGAAGAAAGAAGCATCTAAGATATTCTTTAAATGCAGATATTCATAAACCAGATCTTCGATGGCAATGACTTTTGAGGAAAATTCAAAAGGATTCTGGACTAAGATCTGGTTAGCACCAAAAGTTGTTGCAATTCCGTTTTGGAATACAAAGAGCTTTTCTGGATTTCTGTGAACGTCTTCATAAGATTGCCCGTTTTCTACTCTGGATGCCTTTGAATCAACGACAGCGACAATGCCGTTTTTTGCTTTGAAAATGCCGGTAAATGACATGATAAAATTCCTCATTTCTGTTAGAATATTCCCGAGGGATCAGGAATCATCGGGAATTTTTAAGATCATTATAGCAAAAAAATCATAAAAAGAATACATTGAACGCAAAACACAGAGATGATATACTATGTTTAATAAAGTCAAAAAGGAGAAAATCAATGATTAGAATTGGTATTATGGGTTATGGTAACCTTGGACGCGGAATTGAATGCGCGATCAAACAGAATGACGATTTGGAGCTTGTAGCTGTATTTACAAGAAGAGATCCAGCGACAGTCAGCATTTTAACAGAAGGTGCAGCTGTATGTAATGTCAAAGATGTAGAAGATTGGAAAGATAAGATTGATGTTTTAATGTTATGTGGAGGAAGTGCAACAGACCTTCCTGTTCAGACACCAGAATATGCCAAATTATTTAACGTAGTAGACAGCTTTGATACACACGCAAGAATTCCAGAACATTTTGCAAATGTAGATAAAGTAGCGAAAGAATATGGACATATTGGAATCATTTCTGTAGGTTGGGATCCAGGAATGTTCTCTTTAAATAGAATGTATGCAAACGCGATCCTTCCAGAAGGAAAAGATTATACATTCTGGGGAAAAGGAGTCAGCCAGGGACACTCTGATGCGATCCGTCGTGTGGAAGGTGTCAAAGACGGTAAACAGTACACAATTCCTGTAGAAGCAGCTTTAGAAGCAGTTCGTAATGGGGAAGATCCAGAACTTACAACAAGACAGAAGCATACAAGAGAATGCTTTGTAGTACTTGAAGAAGGTGCAGATGCGAAGAAAGTTGAAGAAGAGATCAAGACAATGCCGAACTACTTCTCAGACTATGATACAACTGTACATTTCATCAGCCAGGAAGAATTAGATCGTGACCACAGCAAGATTCCTCATGGTGGATTTGTATTAAGAAGTGGATGTACAGGATGGGAAAAAGAAAACAAACATATCATTGAGTACAGCTTAAAATTAGATTCTAACCCAGAATTTACATCAAGTGTTTTAGTTGCATATGCAAGAGCTGCATATAAGCTTTCCAAAGAAGGACAGAGTGGATGTAAGACTGTATTTGATATCGCACCAGCATATTTAAGTGCGAAATCAGGAGACGAATTAAGAGCTTCTTTGTTATAAAAATATGAAGAATTAATCATTCAATAAAATGATTATAAAATATTTCTAAACTGCCTTGATTTCATGTAGGAGGAACGATATAATCAT
>SCPO01000643.1_pt1 | contig 14749 bp, 9 predicted proteins | sample 6106821 | NCBI WGS metagenome assembly SCPO01 (sample SAMN10720448, study PRJNA508395) | human gut metagenome | isolation source: Participant 2 stool, 0 month | host: Homo sapiens | collected 2017 | reverse complement strand
TCCGTTAGGGCAGATTATCAACGCATGTTTTCCTTTCGATTGGGGCGTATAGATAGAACCGCAAACGTATAACCCGGGAAGTGTTTCAAGCGCGAAATTCTGCACGGTATAGCCATCAAATTTGCGTATCTTTGAAAGAATAGGTTTGGATTTGACACATTGAGCCAACAAAGGATCGATACCTAAACGCTGACGTACCTCTTTTTTCAGAGAATCGGCACGAAGTTGAAAGGACTGTTGGTCTGTATAGAGTGTATTCAGATAAGCCAGCATCTTCTCTCCGTCTGCATCTGTACGACGTGGATACTCGTATGCTTTCAGCTTATACATATTTCCTTTCTGCTTAACAAATTTATAATCGAAAGGTGCCAATACATTCGTCAAGGATTCTTCCACGGAATAAGGCCGGATACGGAAATCGGCATAAGGCAGCACTTTTCCCACCGTATCAATGTCATATTTCAAACGGACTCCGAAACGGTTCTGTATATCCGTCAGTACTTCATTCAAGGGACGGGCAAATTCTGTCTCGTATGTTTGCGTCTGGGCTTCGGCCGAAAGAGATGCGGCAAGAAGCATAGTAAAAAGGATTCGTTTCATTTATTTTTAATTTATGTAAGTTGTTTTTTCACCACAGATTACACAGATTTTCACAGATTTATTATTCTTATAATTTAGTCGAATTAAAAATCTGTGTTAATCTGTAGTATCTGTTGTGTGCTTTTAATTACTTCACCATTGACGATTACGTCATCCATCGTGATACGTTCACAATTTTCGAAGATACATTTCTGTTTCCCTCCCTGAATATGAATATCACGCAAAACGATGTCAGATATCGGCGCTTCTTCCAAGCCCACTATTTTGATCGGAGTCTTTACGTTTGTCACAGTCATTCCGCTGATATGTACGTTACGGAATATCGGAGTGCGTTCACTCTTAGGTTCGGCAGGCATTTTACTGTATTTCAAATTCAATACGACAGCTTCCTGTTTAATGTTGCTCATTACGACGTTGCTGACACGAATATCTTCAACGACTCCTCCCCTTCCACGGGTTGACTTAATACGAATTCCACGATCTGTTCCGTCAAACACGCAATTGGAAATAGTAACTTTACGCACACTCCCACTCATCTCGCTGCCGATAACAACACCTCCATGACCGGAAAGCATGGTACAGTTGGTGATAGTGATATTCTCGCAAGGTACTCCCAAACGACGGGCCTGCGCATCTCTTCCCGACTTGATTGTGATGCAATCGTCTCCTACTGATATATGGCAGTCGCTGATATGTACGTTGCGGCAGGATTCCGGATTCACTCCGTCCGTATTTGGTGAGGGCGCATTATCTATGGTGATCCCCTTTATGGTTACATTGTCGCAAAACTCCGGATTGACCGTCCAGAAGGGAGAATTTATGATTTTCACTCCTTCAATCTTTACTTTCTTACAACGAACGGGCTGAATGAACGGAGGACGGAAAAAGCGACGTTGCAATGTATTTACATAATCCTTGTTCGTTTCAGCATAAATTGCTGTCGTATCATTTGCTGCATCCCACATCGGCTGATATTTATTAATATCACGCATGCCATTGTCTTTCAAATCAATCATGACACGAAAGAACTCCATCCACCATTTCTTCCCTTGTCCGTCCAAAGTTCCTTCTCCTTTGATCGTAATATTCTCGGCATCTACTGCATAAATCAAAGGCTGGAAACTTTTCATCATCACTCCTTCATGACGAACCTCGACAAAAGGAAGATAGTCATCAAAGTTATCGGAAAAGAGCAAGGTAGCTCCGGCTTCCAACTCCAGTGTAATATTACTTTTCAGATGGATACTCCCCGTCAGGTAAATTCCGGCAGGAAAGAAAAGAGTACCTCCGCCACCACGGTTCAAACGGTCAATTGTTGAATTGATTAGCTTTGTATTAAGAGTCTTGCCATTTGCTTTTGCACCGGCCTTCAGCATATCTACACGCTCGGCACGAAGAACTGTGGTTGCACAGAAGCAAAGAAAGACGATAAGAGTTGTTCGTAAATTCATAATCGATATTATTAAAGTATATTTCATCGTTTCCTTCTAAAAAATCATGCTAATAGAATCTTTTTTTCTTCCCAATGTTTGAAAACAATCATTGAGATGTTTTTTTCAAACATGCTACATGATTAAAATAAACATGCTGCATGATTTTTTATATGAATACATTGTTTTTTAATTCTACAAATATATACAAAAAGGTTCTTTTATTTTGCACAAACCAATTGATATGTTCCACTCTGTATCTCTTTCGGTTCTTTTTCGCCCGGGAGGTAAACGACAGCGGTAGTATTCACCGGAACAGACACGTTTAAAGTGAAAGTCCCATTCTCACAAGTCCAGTCCACATTAATGGTACCGTATAAAGTTTCATACGACGCTTTGACATATTTCAAATCTCCCACAGGTTGGGGAGCGATGATGAACTTCTGATAACCTTGTTTTGGAGTGGTAGAAGGACGAATACCGACCAGTGAATTAAAGAACCATTCATCAATCTGCCCCATCATAAAGTGATTCCACGAAGAACCTTGCCGCGGGTCCCATTGCTCGGTCAGCGTGGTAGCGCCGAATTTCAGCTGGAAACCATATCCGGGAGCTTCTTCATGATTGAACATTTTATAAATAAGTTCATGTTCTCCATTACGCGCCAAAGTCTGGAACAGATAACGGTTACCCACATCACCGGTAGTCAAACGATTGCCGTGTGATTCCACATCTTTTATCAGATTCGCGAATACTTTCTCATTCAAATCTGCATCCGGTCGGTAGTTACCTTGTTCATCTGCATCCTGCGTCATCTGGAGGAACAGCGGAAGCGCATTACTGCATTGGCTTCCTGTACCATATTGTGCCGTACCTTTATGAAGAAAACATTTATTAAATGCAACCATTATATCCTGTGCCAACGAAGTGTAATAACGAATGTCAAAGTCATTACCCACCATTTTCGCGGCTTGTACCAAATACATGACTGTCATGTAATAATGGGCGGTAGCCACCAAAGGAACAGGTGTATTACGGGAGAATCCGGCCCGGAAATCTCCATAATCATACCAATCACCCAGTCCGAAAGAAAGAATACCGTTATCTGCCCGAGTCTTAAGATAGTCCACGTAACGACGCATATGCTGATAATATTTCTTAATCAATGAATCGTCTCCATAAGTCTCATAGTACATAAAAGGGAAAATAACCAAAGAACCACCCCACTCCGGAGATTCGGCAAAAGCATCCATACCCGGACCTTCAAAAATCACGTATTCCGGAGCAGTTGTCGGCATGGCCCCGTTGGAATGTTGTGCATCTGCCATATTCTGCATAATCTGCGGAGCGTATGCTGTCAAATCATAGTTATACAACAAACCCGGACCATTCAGATGTACCTGTTCCAACCAGCCCAGTTTCTCCCGGTGCGGACAATCCGTAAACACGGACTGCATGTTGCTTCGCACCGCTTTCTCTATCAGCCGGTGGGCATCATTGAATATCCGGTTGGAAGATTCGGAAAGTGGAAACTTTCTAGCTGAATTATAGACAAAACAGGATTGAATGTTTTTAAGGACAGGCAGTTTCTGAGGATTTTTCTGTCCTTTTAAGACAGCCCCCTCTACCTGAATATATCTAAAACCATAATAAGAAAAACGAGGGTGCCAAGTTTCCACTCCTTCCCCTTTCAGGGTATATTCATAATAATGTTGTCTGCCGGTCTGACGCTGATTGCAAGCTCCTTCATCCGTCAATGCTTCCGCTACTATCAAGGTGACTTTCTGTCCACGTTTACCACGTACTGTTATTTCCGGAAAGCCAGCCAGGTTCTGTCCCATATCCAGCACAAAGGCAGAAAGATCGACTGTTCTCTTAGTTGATACAGAAGCTGATGCAACTTGGTCCGCATTTAGTTTGGTTACCTTTTGAATATCATACCGTTCCATGATTTTCACCGGAGCCGCCATCTGTGGACGAAGTATTCCTTTAGGAGCTTCCTGTATGACTACCGGACGCCAATGACTGTCATTAAAACCAACTTGATTCCAGCCTTTCTGCTCACGGCGGGCGTCATAATCTTCTCCGCCATAGATGCAATTGAAGGTTATCGGACTAAAATCATATTTCCAATTATTATCGGAATGAACCGTCGTACATGTTCCATCTTCGTAGTTAATAACCAGCTCAAATAAAAGTGTGGGAGGACCAAAGCTGATCTGTAATTTGCGATAACGCCCCCCCTGCACATTATAGAATCCATTCCCCAATAAGATTCCTACGACATTTTCACCACGCCGCAATTGTTCCGTCACATCGTATGTGTTATAGTAAACAGTTTTATCATAATCACTCCACAATGGGGCAAACTCACTGTTACCCACCTTTTTGCCATTCAAAGAAAACTCATAGAATCCCAGACCACAAACGTATGCCGTTGCCTCCACTATTTTCTTGCCCGGTTTACGGTTTGCACCCCCTTCTTTCGCATCTCCTACCTGGAATGTTCTTCTCAAACAAATACTTTTCTTTGCCAAAGTATCCACTGCTTCCCAAGCAGCTTTCACTTCCGGTTTCTTCAGCTCTCCACCGTGGAACTTACGCCCTTCCGGTAAATGAGCATTTTGTCGGGTAATAGCTCCAATCCACTGCCCCGAAGATAATCTTTCGGGTACTGCCCGGAATTTCGCTTCACTGCTCCACTCGGAAGGTGTATCTGTTTCATCCCAAACACGAACGCGCCAACTATAATTAAATGAGTTATCAGGACGTATATCTGCCCCCTTTGTAGAAACTAACTGGCTCTGCGAAGAATAAACCTTCCCACTATTCCAAACGGAACGCCCTGTAAAAGCTTCCCGAATATCAATCTCATAGGCAGATTGTCGTGTCCCATTTTCCGGCGATTCCATCACCCAGCCCAAACGGGGTGAACCTTCGACCACTACCAGTCCCTCCTGCATCTCACAGGTAAGACGACTGATGGTTATATTCTTTGCCTGTACAAAACAAGACAAACAAATTAGCAATGAAAGAAGAATCTTTTTGAATTTCATTTTTCAAGTATCTTTTATTTGTTCGATAAATGAGAATTTATCGGTTAGGCTGAAAGCCTTACAATTATATATTTATTGGGGTGCCCTGAAAGGGCTTAATTATATAGCGTAGGGCAACGCCCTACGTAAAAACAGCAATCTGAATTTGCGCCCTGAAAGGGCATAATTGTATACGGTTCCGCCCTTCGTGGCTTGTGCATTGATTTTTCGTAGGGCGTTGCCCTACGCTATATAATTAAGCCCTTTCAGGGCACTCCGCAAAATTATCATTTAAGTGCATTTTCACAAACGATTTTTGTCAATGTATTCGCCTGCCCTACTTCCTTACCATCTACAAAAATGCGCAATCCTTTTCCGCAATGATAGCGATCACCATTCTTATCCCAAAGAATCGTCAGATTATGACCATGATATAATACATTATCCAGGCAGAACCAATCCCACTTGTCAGTAGGAATTAAGGGGTTCACTTCAATCGTATTATCCAAACGTGGACGAAGTCCGATCAATCCTGTAATTATCAGGTCGTTGAAAGTGGAATGGTTATAATAACGGCTGCGTTCCTGATCTCCTTTCAACCAATAACCGGTCACCTCATCCAAATATTCACCAATATAGGGACGACCACGATGATACTGTGATTCCACATACAATTCCATCTGACGGAAATATACGCTGTCAGACAATACAGTCTGAGGATAATTATTCATGAAATTGGCCATTGCGGTCAAAGTCTGTGCAGATGCAAACGGCCAGATAGCCCCATCCCATTCACACTTACCTACTCCACGTGTACGGAACTCCGGATGACGACGTTCTGCAGTTGTCAATCCATAAGGAGCAGAAAAGCCTTTTTCATCCATAATTTCTTTCCAGGCAATTTCATACTTTTGGGTGGTATCCGGCAGGTTGAAATACCAGGGAATATATCCGATTGCTTCACGCACATTTGCAGAAGAGTCCGTACGCATCGTTTCAAAGAAACTGATGACGTGTATTCCACAATTCATTTTCTACCAGATTTTTCAAAGTATCCGCTCTCATGCCATATTTCATAGCCATCCCCTCATCACAGGAAAGAATTCCTATACATGAAAGTGCTTTGGCATTGCCATACATATATTGCCTACTGATTTCTTCCTCCGTCCGCCACTGATTGATTCTTCCATGCCATCCTGTACGTCACCCTGCCAATACAATCCGTTCTTCAAACGGTTTGTACGTTCCCAACGTTGGTATTCGGTCTCCAGGTCTTTCTTCATATCCAACATGAAGTCCTTATCACCATCGACCATATAGCGTCCCAGTACCGCATCCGCATTCCACGAGCTGAACTTGGTCATTTTAGCCATCGGACCGCCTTCGTTCCCCCGATACCAAGTATGGATAATCTGATTCAAGTATTCCGGGGATTACGCAACCAGCGGCTCTCATAAATATGATGGCCGATGGCGCAGGCAATCAGGTTATATTTATCCGAATAGGAACGTTGCACCAGGAATTCTGTCATGCCATATCCCACGGGAGTTTCCTTGATGTGCTTGCGCAGCGTCCACCAACGATAATAATACATTTCCTCAAAATTGCGTTGCGGACATTCAAACAAAGGAATATTCTCTTCCATCCATTCAGAAGCCTTGGCGTTAGGAATAGCCTGGATGATATTCTCATCTTCCATTCCATTGAAATAATCTACGTAATGGCTGAAATCCGCATAGTTCAGAAAAGCGGAAGACGCATCCTTGTCTGTAGAAGATGTTTTTACGTTGGCTATGCGATATTCAGCCAAAGGTTCTTGCTCACCTGCATTCGGCAAATCATAAGTCTGGTCGGCGGGAGTATCTACCGTCGGGAATGTACGTGGTGCACCTGTACGGAAAGCTATTCTTTCGACACTCGCTACCGGTGCATAGAACATACGCAACCCTACTCTCTTGCCGTCTACATATACCTGGATATTACGGTCTGTTGTTGAAAGGACAGCTTCTACGTGATAGTTTTTCCCGGCTTCATATTTCATCATATTCGCAAAACGTGGAACCACCTTTCATACGGAAAATACCATCATTGGTCAGCTCCATACGAGAACAGGCGATTCCGTTCTCATCCAAGAATTATATCTGAAGTGTGCCTTTATCATTTTGTCCGGCTTGTAAATCGAATGAAACTTTCAGTTCTTTAGAAGCTGGAATTTTCCGTTCCACTTTCGCATAATCAAACGGATCTTTGTCTTGCAGTCTTAGCCATTGTCCGTCTAAGGAAACCGGAGCCCAGGCAGGAGAATAAATATTCCAATTGGTAAGTTCTGCAATTGTTTTCGATTTCGAGAAGTCATCATCGGCATGTGCGGAAGCATTGAGTTCCACCGGCACGGGAATACGGGAAATCCACATATCTTCCTTGTTCACACTGTAAGAAACCCATAAGTCACCATCCGCAGGTACTCCGTTTCCCTCTTGTATGCCACGAGGATATTGGGGACCGAATGATTTATAATTACCTCCGTAACGCATCGGTGTAATCTCGCCGTGCACCAGATTCAAGGTCGTATATTCCAGCCCGTCTTTGCTCAATGATATAGCAAGCGGCCAACGGAACTCGGAAGGATTATACACCGTGGCGTATGTACCGTCACTCAAACGCTGCCCCCAAATCTTCGCATTACTGTTTACAAAACCTTTCGCACGAAGCACAGGTTCCGCCCATGTATTTCCGCCATCCTCGCTGATGGAAGTCAGGGCGTGTTTCCACAGGCTGGCAATTTTTCCATCAGGAAGTGTATAACAATTAAATGCTTTATATCCTTTCTTCAATGGAATGATAGGGTCTTCACGATCGGCTTCTTCTACCCATTGCATCATGTAGAGCGGATTATCGAGAATTTCCTGGCAAGCTTTCACAAATTCACGGTCTTTGCTTTTCTTGAAATAGGGATAATCGGTATTCTTTTCATTGAACGCATGGTTATAATAAATGAAATAAATGGGGCCGAAGGAACCGTCCTTTTTAATTTCGCGAACCACACGGCCTATTCCGTTCCCGTCATTCGGGTCATCTTTCTTGTCCAGGGCCACACCATAATTTCCCATCGTTATCAAACGGCCGGATTTAGAGACGTAAAAACCTACGCGTTGGTGCATGATGGCAATCAGGTCTTTAGCCTGCATACCCGGACGGGATTCTTTGGTATATCCGTCCGGCACTTTGTAAGGAGGAAACAACTATTTCCGGGGATTTGTCCATTGATAACCGTCTTTTGATGTCATCAAGAAGGTTTGGGAAGGCGGGACGTGTTCGTCCGAAGGATCAGCCAAGTATTGATAATAGAATTGTCCGTTCCAATAAGCCAACATGGACTGATGATTGTATGTCCATCCATTGCCGTTAGAGGCATCAGGGTGTTCCCGGTTTGCCCGCACCAATTGGATATTATGTACTCCTACTACCGGCGACAGTTGCCCGTCATGATAAGTAGGATTTGAGATTTCTGTTCCTGTGTAATGGATTCTGTCTTGTGCTGAGACTGTGGCTGTCAGCCATCCGGCAGCCAGCGCAAGGAGAATCTTTGTAGAGTTGTTCATGATCTATTTCAGGTTTTAATTTATTACTTCTTGCTTTCTTCCAACAGTGTTTTAACCATTGTTTCCGGGGCCTTGAATATTGTTCCGTGTTTATGTCCCGCAGGTACGCTTATATCATTCGTTATATCTGTAAAATTCCTAAAGTCCTTTGTGCGCACAGCACCGTAGATTTTCTTCTTATAGACATCAAAATAAATAAGATAGTCCTCCCCTATCTTTTCTACGGTAGGCCCTTCTACAAAGGATTCGGTGAAAGGTTGTGATGCAGGCGAATAAGGTCCTGTCAGGGAATCTGCAAAAGCTATTTTCAGATTGCGCTCCGGGCGGGTATTATCTTTAAGCACCATCACATAATCATTCTTAGCCCGTTTCACAAGAACAGCGTCAATTGTGCTAAAGCCCGGATCGTATAGAACTTTCGCTTTTGAAATGGTCTTAAAGTCTTTTGTTGTGATATAATACAAACGGTGGTTATTATTTTCTTCTTCTATCCCTTTCTCAAAACGACCGGGGACGCAAGAAGCCCATATCACCATAAACTGTTCGCTCTCGTCATCATAAAAAATCTCCGGAGCCCATACGTTAACAGTGGTCGGCTCATCTGCCATGACAGGAATCATCTGTTGTTCCGACCAATGAACCAAATCTTTGGAATGTGCGTAACCAAAGCCCAAATCACCTTTCCAACTTGTAGTCCAGACTAAATGGAAAGTCCCGTCGGGAGTACGTACCATGGAAGGGTCGCGCATCAGTTGATGTTGTCCCAGTTCCGGCTTCAGCCAAACTCCGGGAATACTGTCCCAATGCATTCCGTCTTCGCTATATAAATATCTCAGCCCCTCGTCAGCGGGTTCGTGGAATGAAGTGAACATATAATAGTCTTTGCTTCCCCCACAAGAAGCCAAGAACAAAATACCTATTGCAGCTAATGTATTTCTTAACTTTTTCATTTCTATTATAATCAAAATTGTATCCTTATATATGGAAAAGACGATAAAAGCCCTCATTTGTACTCAAACAGATTCGAAGATTCGTCAGAATCAAAATTTAGAGACGATAAAAAGGGCGACTCTCCGAGCCACCCTTTCCTCCATCAAACAAACTAACCATTTAATTATGGGAAAGAATTTTATAAAGTTCCTCCACGTGCTTTCACACGTTTGTACCATTCTTCACGTTCTTTCTTGAGGTCATATCCGCGTTTAGTCAGATAATTATTAATCCGGCCTTTGTATTTGCCGAAAGCAGCATGTTTCTTATTTGAATTTTCAGCATCCATGGCAAATTCACGGGCTTCCACCAGCCACGCATAGATTTGTGCCTTTTCTTCTTCTTTCAATGTAGGAATCATGTCAAGATGCGAATCGTAGGTCACTTTCACCACTCCATAGGTCATGCCGTCCTTCACAGCTTCTATCTGCTTTTCGTCAAGAAAAGAGATAAATTCGCGGGAAACGCAAAATGAGAACGATATAACGCTGCATCCTTAGCATTTTCGGCAGCTTTTAATGCTTCAGCCTTAGCATCACCGGTCAATCCCGATTCTTTTACTTTTTTGACTTTTGCATCGCGCACTTCATAAATATCGTTCAATTCGAAATAACGATTGGCAATGATATTACGGACGTCTTCAGCCACTTTCGCATCCGTAATTCCAAGTTTATCGACAATCTTTTGCGAACGATTGATGATAGACTCCACATACTTGGGGTCACGGTTTTCTTTGTTCAAGTCAACTGCCCCGGCAGACATCCAACCGGAAAATAACAGTAGAGAAATTATGATTATCTTTTTCATTAATTTTGTTTTTAAAGTAGGATACCGAAAGGAAACTTGGCTCCGGTACTTTGCCGGCGATTACATTAATTTTCCTTTTTCAGCCAATGTATCGTAGTTGTTTTTCAAATCACGCCAGTTTACTTTGTGTTTCGTACTGATACCATTGATGTATTTTTCAATATTAGTGTATCCGTCACCCGTACAATCTTTATTGGCGTCACTCGGATCGTTCGGATTCAATCCGTTTGCGATTTCCCATTCATCCGGCATGCCATCCTTGTCTGTATCTACATAAGGAGTACCTTTGTACTCAGGATAGCCACCCATTTGACGAATATCTGTAATAATACCTTGTTTATAAGAATCTTTCGTAAACGACGATATTTAAACTGACCGTCTTCTCCCATTGACTTAGGAGATAAACCTGTCAAATCACCATAAGCGTCCTTCGGAAGCTTCTTTTCATAATAAGGAATGCCTGTTCTAACTTCTTCAACCACTCGTTCGTCTACAATATCACGACAAGGAATATTTGCGCCTACATGTTTCAATACATAATCATAAGCATCTTTAGCACCCATAATATTGATATACGGCATCTCGAAAGGCTGATAGCTACGCATATATTCGGTATATCCGTCAGTGTTCGGCTGGGTTTCAATCTGAATACCGCCGTTCCAGTTGTCTTTAGTTATTTCAGGATAGCCTTCCATGATATTTCCGTCGGCATAAACACGTCCATACACTTTGTGATCCAACTTACTGCGTCCGGCTTCCGGTTTCAAGATACGATGTCCTACATTGGAATCCTTGGGAGTAGCAGGTCCCGGTTTATAGTAGTTGTTAATCATATTGAACATTGCAGTATAGTCACCACCATCGGAAGAACGGTGAACCCAATTGAATACTACATTATTAACGAAATTGAATATACCGTTCCAACCGATAGAAGGGTTACGTCCTGAGTTACTAGCCCAGAGATTGCGGGTAAATGCACAATTCTCACCACCTAATGTGCTGCCGAATGCATGATTATAGGTATCCAGAGCTTTTGCAGAAATTGTATTCTGAATAGTTACGTTGACTGTCGGAAGTTTCAAATCCTTGCTTTCATATTGTCCTTCGCTGGGGTCGTACATATGGCGATAGAAAGAAATGTTCTCATCCAATCCCCAAGTACAAGAGCAATGGTCAATCATGATATTTCCAATCGGGTTGCCTCCGAAAGAATCGTCACGATGCCATACCTTTGTTTCGCCGCGGCGGAAACGCATATGGCGTACCACTACATCATGCGTATTTACCCAAAAAGACTCTCCGGCAATACATACCCCGTCACCCGGAGCTGTCTGTCCTGCAATAGTAACGTAAGGGGCACGGACGATAATCGGAGACTCCAGACGGATGATACCGGCAACATTGAACACGATAATACGTGCACCACCTGTCTCACAAGCCTCACGGAAAGAACCGGGACCACGGTCATTCAAATTAGTCACGGTAATCACCTTACCGCCACGACCGCCGAAACTGTACATACCTCCTCCTTCAGCACCGGGGAATGAAGGGATATCAGCCTGTGGCAAATCATACGGACGACCAGCCCAAGGAATATAAGGGCGGCCTTCTCTTGCTTCTTTTTGTACTATCGGCAACGCTTTTGCCCATGCTTCGTCAGAACGTCTCCGCTCTTCGGTCATCATCTTCGTATAGTTTTCTTTGGCTTCACCGGATATTTGCGGGTATTGTGCCCATGCAATGGTCGGAGCCAACATTGTTGCAGCGAAAGCTGCTAAAAGTAGATGCTTCTTCTTCATTTTTATTTGGTTTTGTGAAGTTGTTAATTCAAAAATACAATAATAAGACGAAAGAGAAAAGGATTTGTAATCAGTAAGGAGAAATAATATTTCTTTTTTCCACCTATTTTATTGCTAAAGTTGATAGGCAAATATAAAATATTTTATTAGGAATATTCGGAACAAAAGGGAATTAATAGAAATTGCCACTTCCCGTCTTCTTCTTTTCAAAAAGAACAGGAAATGGCAATTTTCTGTATTTTCAGCCCTTTACAAGGAATGAGTCCGAGGGCATTTATTCAGCCAATGGATCAAAAGTTCCGTTAGCCCCACCATTCAAATAGTCACCCCAACCGATCGTTTGCGGCAATGCATCATTATTACTTTGAATACCTTGATTAAACCCAAGTAAATAGTACCTTGGAAGGAAAGTGACATACAATTCAGAATGACTGTCGTCATAAGAATCACCTTTCTTTGTTTTACGAATTAAGTTATCTTTATAGAAAGCTTTCAATCGTTCCTGTTCGCCGGCAAGATCTTTCCTCAAATCCATTGCTGCCGGACGGGTAACCCCAACTTTTACTAACGGGTCGGAATCAACTGTTGTTCCACCCACTCCAACTCCATTTCCTCCGTCAATATTCACACGGAATTCAAGATTTTCACGACGTTGTCCGTTCATCGGTTTGAAACCAAGATAGGTACAAGTATTTCCACCCCAACCGGTCAACTTCCAAGTGGCAGGCGCTCCGTCAGGCAGAACAGCTCCACCGTCAAACAGCATCCAACGGCGCATATCATCGAAACGCTTGCCTTCATAAGCCAACTCTATCTGACGTTCATACAAAATGGCGGCCATACACTTTGCCTGATCACTGCCTAAACCCACTTCCAGTCCAAAATTATTTTCAGCAGTATAACCAACCCGGGCGCGGATTTTTTGCAATTGTTCAACAGCAACGCCTAATTCGCCTGCATTACAAGCCGTTTCCGCATAATTGAGCAATACTTCAGCATATCTGATTTCCATATACGGGGCAGCCGAACGGGTGAATCCTCCGGAAGTTGCGAAAACATAACGTGAAGTCGAATTGACATCTCTATCATCTGAACGTTTACGGACATAAAAGCCTTTCACATTCTTTAAAAGAGCATCGGCACCATACGTAACATCACTATTCGCTTCAATATCATCTACGTAAGCCGCATCAGTATACCATGTGTAATTCCAAAGTTCATAACTGGGTCCATCATACGGATTTTGATTTTCCGACAGGCGTGGGTCACCGTTGAATGCCCAACGAACCCCCGGGAAAGCGAACGTACGGTAAAAACGTGGATCACGATTGATGAAAGGAAACTGAGGATCGTAAGTTACGGCTGATTTTGTCAGCGTAGTGTATGTGTTGCATGTGGCAGGTATCTTACCGTCGGACATCGGGAACATATCTACCAACATGGCAGAAGGAGTTTTGCCTCCCCCTCCCAAAGCGTTGGACGGACGGATACCCTGCTCCCATGTGTTGTTTTTACGATAATCGGGAGTACCTTCTGTGAGCGTATTGTGAAGTGTCACAAATACCGCTTCCTTACTTGGAACTTCTGTAAAAATCTTAGCCCAGTTGGAAGCATTCGTTCCCGGAGTTTCATTTGCTAATCCGTAGCCGGCAGCCGCCAACACGTCAATCGATCTTTTAATGTCAGTATAAGCCTGTTTCCAACGGTTTTCATCATTAGAACGATTGAACAATGGACTAGCATAAAGCAAGCGTACACGCCCTAACAAAGCAACTGCCGTACCGGAAGTAACACGACCGTAATTGTCACCTGTCATCCACTGACCTGCCCCTGTGAAAGGAGCCAACATCGTCTCAGCTTTCTCCAAATCATTACAGATAAAATCGAAACAGTCTTTTGCAGAGGAACGGGGAGTTACCGAACTCTCGACCGGTTCTTGTACTTCCGTTATAATAGGCACACCACCATACCACTTCACTAGATTATAATAACACCATGCACGAAAGAAATAAACCTGTCCCAACAACTCATTCTTTTCATCCTGCGAAAGTGTACTGCCCTCAATACCTGCAATAGCATCATTAATATTACGAATACGTCCGTAAGCCGAAGTGATGGGATCTCCTTTCGTTCCTTCAAAATAATCAGGTACAGGATTGTTTCCAGTTTGATATGTCAGTGGCTTGAGAGGGTCAACAAAAGCACTAAATCCACTATATTCTTCAGTCGACTTTGATTGATCATCCGCCAAACCGGTACTGTTAAACATAGCACTAGGAACACCCTTAGGATCGGGTAGACATACTTTATAAACATCTGCCACACGTGCCAGCGCCCCACTCCAATAATTATAAGCATCGGTAGTAGTACTGTCATAATTCTGCTTATCTTGCATAAACTGGTCACTGCATGAAATAAACGACATTGCAGCAAGGAAAGCAATACTAATACGGAATATATTTTTTCTTTTCATCATACTGTTCTTT
>SCPO01000073.1_pt1 | contig 14779 bp, 15 predicted proteins | sample 6106821 | NCBI WGS metagenome assembly SCPO01 (sample SAMN10720448, study PRJNA508395) | human gut metagenome | isolation source: Participant 2 stool, 0 month | host: Homo sapiens | collected 2017 | reverse complement strand
TCATAAAGTCTGTTTTTATAGGTTATTTAGATACATTTTGAGTGATAGTTCCATTACCCGGATTCTGAACGGCACCTGCCGGGAAAGGCATAATCCAAAGATGTGAAGCCGGGGTTAATGTATAAGTCTGCCCTTCCCATGTTTTGGATAGTGCACGTGCAAAAGTACCTTCGGCATTAAACCTCCGGGCATCAGCGAATGGCACAATAGTGAAAATCAATTCATTGTCTTTCGTACGTCGGATCAAGTCAATGGCTTCTGTCAAAGTTGAAGCCTGCAAGGGTTGATATATCTCCGGCAGAATACGGGTCTTACGTACCTTGTTCAACACATCCATAGCAGCAGAGAAATCATTACCTGTGACCTGACGTGCCAAACATTCGGCCTTGATGAGATATACCTCGCAAGTGGTCAGACCAGCCCCGTTGAAATATCCTTTGGCCAAACCTTGATAGTAAGTATCCTGATTTACCGTACGCAGTTTCCAGCGGGAAAGAAAACGCGCATCCCCTCCCTCGAAACTCTCCGCACGTTCCACCGGAATATTAAGTTCGCTGGTAGCATAGTTAGGGTTACCCTCTCCACAACGGAAATAGTAATTCTCCACATAATCATACCCTGTCGCTGACGGTAACGACGGATAACTGTCTTCTTTTGTAATAGCTTCCTTATGACTGTTGTAATAAGATATCCAATCATACAGAGTATCATTCTGTTCCAAAGCCATATCCGCGTATTTCAGCGCTTCTTCATAATTCGCCATTTGCAAATAGATCCGTGCCAAGAAGGCATAGGCTGCTCCCAAATTGGGATGGATAACAGTCCTTGACTGTTGGGGTAATCCTTGTTGTATGGCTTCTTTTACATCTTTAATCATGAAATCATAGATTTCTTGAATAGTGACCTGCTTGTGAGGAGCATTAATATCGGCACTGGTTATCAAAGGTACACTCAGTTTAGTACCGGCAGTTGCAGACACATAGGTATCAGCATAATAATTGGCCAGTATGTAATAGCTCATAGCGCGAATCACTTTGGCATAAGCCATTACCTCATTGCGTTCGGAATCAGTCGCTTCGGTTGCAACGGGAACATGCTCCAGCAAGAGATTACAAGTGGAAATAGCCATATAACTACGGTAATAAGTCCCTTCGTCCTGATTGTTCAGTACAATTCTGTCCGCTGTTTCATTCCACAGATAATTGGCACTCGTAAGGGTAACGCTAGTCAGACTGCTTTGTCCTACAAATTTATCATTCAACAGATAAAGACTATTCGTTACAGGAATATAGCCAATGGTATATTCATCTCGCAGCAATGCTTCAAAATCAGCCAAGGTAGTAGGAATTTTGTTCCCTTTGGGAACAATATCCAAATAATCATTACAAGAAGTCAGATTTATCCACCCCAACACTGTCATTATCATAAATAGTATCTTTTTCATATTGCTCTCATTTAAAAGTTCAAATTGACATTACACAAATAATTTGGTTTACTATATCCCCCAAGCATCCATTTCACATCACGACTTTTAGCCAAAGTGAACACATTTTCCATACCTAGCATGATACGTGCATTTTTTACATAAAACTTCTGACATACACTTGCAGGAACATGATAAGTAACAGAGAGATTCTTCAAGCGCCAGTTATCGGCATCAAGTACATGAATGGAAGCCTTGCTATAAAGATCGGATGAGTAAGAATTATAATCCTTGCTTTCTGACGGAACATAGCGTGGTACATCGGTATATGCCTCATCACCAGGCTGACGCCAACGTTTACTCACATCCTTACTTGTCACTCCTAATCCCGGATAGGCTATATTGGTATTCCGCATTTTGTGCCCCCCTTCAAAAAGCAGTTGAGCAGCCAGTTCCCAATTCTTATAACGGAGATTGGTATTAATAGCCCCACTATAAACCGGAACAGAAGTTCCTAAATACACAGCATCCTCCACTTTTTGCGGTGAACTGCTTACATGGATATTTCCTTCCGAGTCATACACCTGAGGCTGCCCTTTACTATCCAGCCCTGCCCACAGATATCCATAAATGGCATTATAAGGCACTCCAACACGGGGATAGGCGGCAGGATAATCGAACTGAAGAAAAATAGCAGGTGCTTTTACATTGACATAAGTCACTTTATTCTTATTGTATCCCAGCACACCACCTACATTCCAATTCCAATCTTTTCCCATAATGACATCACCGGAAAGAGTCAACTCGAATCCACGGTTTCTCATTTTACCATTATTCATGGTATAAGTAGAAAAACCAAAACCTTCGGTAGGTACTCCATTGGTATTGGCTAACAAATCCACGCCCGACTTATTATAATATTCAATAGAACCGTTCAATCGATTTCTAAACATAGAGAAATCTACACCAATATTAGCTGTAGTTGTCTTTTCCCACCGCAAATCAGGATTAGGACGGTTGCTGATAGTCCCTTGTATGCCACCCACATGGGTATTATTATTATAATAAGCCGTCATATAAGGAGCAGAATTCTTGGCGATGTTACCACCGATACCATAACTGAAACGCAGTTTCATCATATTTATAAATGAAACTTTAAAAAAAGATTCTTTGTCCAGATTCCAACCAGCACCTACCGACCAGATAGGTTTCTTCTGATACTTGGAACCAGTAGCAAACAAATTGGTACGATCCCAACGAATGCTTCCTGTCACCATATATTTACCATCATACGTGTAAGCTGCATTCCCATAAAAAGAAACAAAACGATTTACCAGTTCATAGATATTGGAGATATCATTTTTATTGAATGATACATAGTTTCCCAAAACTCCGGTATAAGTATTACTCAGCACCCGTTCATCAATAAGATCATAAGTTAGTAAAGCCGGATCATAATTATAATATTTCCGATTATTGTATTCCGTCTTATTTTCACGTACTTCCATACCAAACAAAGCGGTCACATCATGTTTTTCTGCAAATGTCTTGTTAAAATCCAATTGCTGACGGAAATTATAAGCACGAATACTATTAGTTCCCGTTGTATAAATATTGCCATAAGGAAGATTATAAGTAGCCTGGCCACTCCCACTTGCATCAGTAGCAAATGTATTTACTTTATTACGCACAGCATAGCTTTCCTTATCTTGCAATTGGCTTGTCTTATATTCCCCTACTTCATATTGGAACGAAGCAGTGTATCTCAACCAGTCTGTGAATTTAAAATTAAGTCTTGCAAAAGTACGATTACTAAAATTCTTACTCTTCGACAAGTTTCTTCCCAATTCGTCCAAAGGGGTAATATCCATACTATACAATCCGTAAGAAGAAATAATTTCCTGTTGTGACTTACTGTACCGGTCCGCAGCCGTGTTAGTATAGTAGCTTCCATCGCCATTCAACAACGAACTATAAGGAACATAATTATATCCGGGTGAGGTCAGATTATAACTCTGCGTTGTACCATCTCCATAATTCAGATACGTTCCCAAATCCAGACTCAGCCATGAAGTAAGCCGGGTAGTATTCTGCAAATTCAATCCGAAACTCTCGCTGTCAGTATATTTATCTTCTTCCCGGTTATTCCTGTAAGACAGCGAAGCATTAAATGTATTTTTTTCCGTTCCACGCCCGATATTCAAGTTATATTGTTGCGAAAACGGATTTCGTTTACCATATTTCTTCACATCATCATAATAACGGAATCCCTGTGAAGCCAGTTCATGTAGCGTCTGCTCCATTTGTGCTTCGCTGATCGCACCTGTATGATGTTTTAAAATAGCCTGTACCCCCAAACAGGAATACATGGATGCATTGTCCAACAAATTCTGTGCATATTGGGATGCTCCCTCTCCTTGAAGATTAGGATTCATGGCCGCCCACTCCTTTTCCATCTCTATCATGTTAGCCGTACCGGCCAAGTGACCGGTATAAAAATTATAAGGGCGTACTGTCAATGTCGCTGAAAATGATACATTCAGCTGATTCTTTCCGGCTTTTTTAGTAGTGATGACTACTACACCATTAGCAGCACGAGCACCATAGATAGACGTAGCCGCGGCATCTTTTAATACCGTAATATTCTCTATATCCTCTATATTCAAATCAGGCACATTTTCGACCCAGTTGCCCAGTCCGTCAGAAATAGTTTTCTCTACCGGAAACCCATCAATCACATACAGAGGAGTAGTAAGTCCGTTCATCGAAGTCACACCACGTATCTTACCGTCACTATAACCTGCTATTCTTCCCTCCATCAATGAGCTGACACTACTTAACCGTTGAGGTTTCCAACTTTTTCGAATCTACTTTCGCAAATGAACCGGTAGCTCGTTCCCTGGAGATAGTCTGATATCCGGTTACCACCACCTCGTCCAGCAGTTCGGAGGCCGGCTCCAAGACAATTCTGTAACTGTTCGCACTTGTCAATCTTACTTTCTTTGATTCATAGCCCAAGTAAGAGATTTCTATCTCTTTCGCTGTGCGGAGCAGGGTCAGCCGGAAGTGCCCGTTCATATCGGTTATGACAGCAGCTAGTTCCTCCCCTTTCGTCTGGCTCACCTGACGGATGTGAGCGGCAGGCAGGGGATCTCCATTCTCATCTACAACTATACCGCTGATCATCCGGTCTGTTTGTGCATATGCCATTGTTCCACACAAAAACAATGCAACGAAAAACCATCGCCAGTCGAAGTAGCTTTCCGTGGTAATCTGAATGTTTCATACTCTTTATAGATTTAATATTAATACTGTTTATAATCACTTTTTAAGTTCCCGTTTTATTGTTAAAACAGTTTTGCAGCTTATATTGCGTCGATAGCAAATTAATGCATAAAATTTTAAATTATAGCAAAAACAGGTTATCCAAATACAGCAATTGCCGCATTTGGATAAATTTATGATAGCAAATTAATAGATTATCTATTTTTATGCAATTCCTGCACTTTGTTTCTATACTGAGCGGGAGTCATACCAGTAGCCGCCTGAAACTGGCTATAAAAAGTAGTCATGGAATTAAAGCCCAATTCAGCTGAAATCGCCTTTAGCGGAGTTTGGTTATCAGGATCGGAAAGTAAACGGACTGCCTCTTTTGTGCGGAAACCATTTACAAATTGAGTAAAAGTCTGCTTGGTCTGCTCATTAATAATTTGAGAGAGATAAGTACGATTAGTTCCCAACATTTCCGCTACTTTCTCTTTGGTCAGCAAATTGTCTGTAAATACCTTCTCCTCCCGCAACAGCGTTTCCAAACGCAGAAATAAATCCTGCTTCTTTTCATCTGTCAACGAGGATGAAGCATATTTCTCAGGTTGCGGCAAAGAAGTTTTCGTCGAGTCCGTAAGATATTCTTGTAAAAGAGCGGACTGGCGGCCTATCTCTGCAAACTGCTCGTCTATTTTGTTCTGCAATTGCTGTTCACGCCGGATAGCGTCCTGATTTTGCTTCACAATGGTAAGGTACAGCTTATTTTTTCTGTAATATAAGTAATATAGTAAAGAGGCAGCTATGAAGATACAGATAAATCCGGCTATAAGCAATTGCATCTTATTTTCCTTTTCCAATAATTCCAGACGGTTTTGTTTTATCTCGTTTTCCTGCCGTTCCATATCGTATTTTGCACGTATCTCCCCCACGGCACGTTCCTTTTCCGCATTATATAAGCTATCTGTTTCCAGCTGATAGAGCTTATGATACTTCAACGCCTCTACCAGCATACCATCTTCTTCATAACATCGGGATAAAGCCTTCAACAGGTCACTTCGATAGATGGCATTAGCCTGTTGGTAAGACAGTTCTATTCCGGCTTTCAGCATCCGGACAGCCCGGTCATACTGGTGATGCTCCATTAAAATTTCGGCATAGCCCAAATAAGAATTCATCACTGAAGAAATATTTCCCTGTTCTTTCAAATCCAAAGCCTTCCGGAAAAAGCCCAACGCTTCATCATCTTTATTCAATTTATGCAGAATATATCCATAAAGATTGTAAACGTTTGATTGATCATAAAAGTCATTCTGCACCATGGTGAACTCCGCCTCCTGAATATATTTTAATGCTGTATTATAGTCACTCTTCAAATAATACATATAAGCGGTATTGGTTGAACCACTATAAATCAGATAAGGATCTTTCCGTTCATGTCCCAGTTCATAACATTCAAGGGCATATTTCAATCCTGTGCTATCATTTTTCAAATAATAAATACCGGCAATATTAGAAAGCAAAATGGAATAGAGTCTGTCATAATGACAACGTCTTGCAGCTTCAACTCCTTTGAAGAAATAAGTAAGTGAACGATAATAGTCTTTTTGGACATTCGATGCATAAAGTCCCAGCCCATTATATACGGAACATAAAGCGGAATCATTTTTATTACTTTCACCTATCAGCCTGGCCTGCCCTAAATGACTATAAGCTTCCTTTACATTTCCCTTCATCATATGGGCCTGCCCCAGACAAATATGAGAATAAATTACAGCGCCATTGTAATCCCGTTCATTATAACCCAACTCAAACAATTGTCGACCATAAAAGATAGCCTGATCATAATCTGCTTTATTCAGATAGAAAACTAACTTTCCGAAGCGCGTCTTTGTCTTTAGGATACTTTTCAGATACTCAACTGTACATTAATGGCATTATTTATGTCTTCTTGCGCCTCTGAGACAACGGGCAAGAGTCCCAATAACATCACAACCATCCACAGTTTGAACATCTTCATTCCCGTCATCCTCCCTTTTCTTCTTTCCGCATACTGAACTCACAGCCACAATATTGCTGATTATAAAAATTATATTCCTTAATGATAGCAATGCGACGCTCACTCAATCCACCTTTACGCCAGTTCTGTTCCCAATAAGTGACATCCGGATAAGGAGCCGTAGCATATCGGCCCGCTTCCTCTATCTGTTCCAAACTTTTCCAACGGCTGGAAGCAAGCGTAGTAGTGATAACCGGGAATCCATGTTCGTGGGCATAACGTGCGGTTTCCTGCAGTCGCATCTTGAAACAACGCAAGCAACGGCCTCCTCTTTCAGGCTCTTGCTCCATTCCTGCCATTCGACAACGCCAGGCATCATGATCATAATCGGCATCTATAATTTCCAATCCCAAGGACTGGGCATACCGCGTACATTCGTCCTTGCGGATAATGTATTCCTCCAACGGATAAATATTGGGATTACAATAATAGATAACCGGAGTGACACCATGCTGCATCAAGCACTCTATGATGGCTGATGAACAAGGAGCACAACAAGTATGAAGCAACACTTTGTCGGCTCCTCCCGGAACTTCAAGCTGGAATTTCTTTTTCATACGGCAAATTTAATAGATATTTGCCATACTGACCAACGGTTCGTATAATTTTTCTATATCCTGCGCATCCATTTCTATCTCCACTTGATCACCGGGAACCAGGGTTTGCTCCCTGAGGAAGTAAGTTTTTACGATTCCGATGTATACTACGAATGATACAATGATTAGGTAAAGCCAATGTATCCACTTCCTTTCCGTCAAAATAAGACCCATCCATTATCTCGACAAAAAGATGATAGCGGGCACCAGCCTCTTCGGAAGACTCCGGATTATGGCTACGGAACATCCTGTCATACAGCAATACATTGTAAGGTTTTATCTGTAACAATTCGGTGAAATAATAAGTCAACCCACCTACCACGATGGAAGGATAGAACACCTCGAAATGACCGGTAATCTCCGTTATCAGGACAATGGCAGTCAAAGGGGTACGCACCACAGCCACCAAAAAAGCCACCATCCCGATCAGCATCATATAACTCACATTCTCATACCCTATCCATCCGCGCTGTACCAATACCAACCCGAAGATTTGTCCCAATAATCCTCCGTAACCAAGGTAGGAATGAAACTTCCTCCCGGCAAACCCGAAGAAAGAGAAAACAGCGTAAAAACAAAATGAATAAGCATCATGATAGTAAGCCACCGGATATCATGAGTTCCATTCATTCCCTGCATCATCAAAAACTGCTCTCCGCCACCTGTCAGATTCGTCTCTGTTAACGATATGGCATAAGCTATGATCAATAAATACAACATCTTGACAGGAATGGAGAGTTTCATGGCAGGTATCCTTTCTTGAAAGAAAGGAACGATGAGCGAATAAAACTTTGCAATGACAGCCATAAGGGCGGCAAAGATAATATAAAGCTCTGCCTGACGGATAAAAGATAAACCGGGAACGACCGCACTAATCAGATGATAAGGAGTCGTGGGGAACATCCAACTAGCCACTCCTCCGGCTACCACGCCGGCCAACAAGGTAGTAATGGCGGTTTTAGGCGCATCAAAACGCTCGATGGATTCTATTACCAGCAAAGAAGAAGACAACGGAGCGGCAAAAGCGGCAGACAAGCCCGCACCGGCTCCGGCAGCCAGCAATTGTTTCCGTTCCCCTTTCAGGATATGTCCCCAACGGGAGATAAGTGTTCCTATATAAGACCCTATCTGAACAGACGGCCCCTCGCGTCCCAAGGACAGCCCGCACTGAGAGCCAACACACCTCCGCAGAATTTGGCCACCAGTTCCTTAAAGGATGCTCATAACGGATACGACCGTTATTGGCCGCACGTGTCTGAGGAATACCGCCTCCGGCTATCAATGGCATACGTTTTACCAAAGAAGCGACAAAGATCAGAATCCCCCATAAGATAAAAAACAACAATACATGCCAATACCACGGATAATGCGCCGTGAAAAAAGTTTTCCGCACATCAAAGAAATACCAGAGAAGATAGTGATAAGGCACAGCAACCAGTCCCGTAAGCAGCCCACGAATATGCTCACGAAATACAGACGGGCATCAATCAGCTTCAGTTTCCATATTTGCCATTTGCGCAGATTGCTCCACTCCTTCCACTTGTTTTTCCATTTCTCCAGTTTCATATCCGGAATAAACAAATGGAAAGAGAAGGGTTTATTTAAACAATGGCTTTAATAGTTCCGGTATTTCTATTTCATTTGCTTTCAGCGCTTCCAAACATTCACGCCCTTTATCGGATAAAGTAAAATGCATCTGCCGTTTATCCTTATCCCCCAAATTACGGACGATTAATTCTTTCTCTTCAATGGAACGGATGACTTTAGAAGTATGCGAAGCAGACAGACCTGTGTTTTCCGATATCACACTGGCTGTCAGCGTATCTCCGCCAATGCAACAAAGTGCCATTGCCTCATTCAATGACACTCCATATTGTTCCATCAAGCGGGTTTCAAGTTCAGAGAGCCTTGAACAGCTCTCTCATGACACATATTGATTTTATTTTCTCCATGCAAATTTAAATAAACAAGTTTACATTCGCCTGTTCGGCACGGTTCATATAGGTTGCCACTCCGCCAATAGTCACATGATCCAGCAATTCCTCACGTTTCACACCCATTACATCCATTGACATCTGGCAAGCAATAAATTCCACTCCGTTCTGAATGGCTTGAGTACGCAGAGATTCCAGTGAGTCGATATTTTTCTTATTCATGATATATCGCATCATCCTGGCTCCCATTCCACCCATATTCATTTTAGACAATCTCAACTTTAAAGAACTGGAAGGCAGCATCATGCCGAACATCTTCCCCCAGATATCTTTCTTCACCGCAGGCTTGTCCAATCTTTTGATAGCATTCAGCCCCCAGAAAGTAAAGAAGATGGTCACCTTCTTTCCCGTAGCCGCCGCACCGTTTGCGAGTACAAAGTAGCTAAAACTTTGTCCAGGTCGTCACTGAACAGAATAAAGTTTTCCCTTTATCCTCCCGGCAAACCTCCGAGGAAGAAGATTGCGGAGTACTTTTCTCAACAATTACCTCATACTTTCCTGCTCCTGACTTTACTGAGACAAAACGGTTCCCGGTAGTCTGGCACCATGCTTCGGCATCGCGGGGGAAACCGGCATCCGTAGCGACAATCTCCAGACGTTCGCCGTCCGCCAGTTCTTCCATACTCTTCTTCAGCTTCATGATAGGACCGGGACAAGATATGCCACAAGCATCCACTTTTATTGCTTTCATAGAAGGAATGACGGAAGAGGCAATAGTATAAGCTTCAGCAGAATCTTTACTGTGTTCAGAATGATCAACTTTTGAAGAATCAGAACTTGAAGATCCGGAATTTGAGAACTCCTTCGGCTTGGGCAGAGGAGCCGTTGCCGCTTTATACAGTTTCAAACCTCCTATTAAATTCCTTACTTCCCCAAAGCCATTCTGTAACAATATATTAGAAGCCAGATACCCTCTCAACCTCCACAATACAAATAGACCGGCTTATCCTGAGGAATCTCTTTCATCCTTTCGCGCATATCATCCAAAGGAATATTGACAGCCCCCTTCAAAGCACCGAGTGCAAATTCATCGGGAGTACGGACATCAACCAACGTAACTTTACTCAAATCGGCAGCCTGCAACTCGCGCCAATAAAGAGGCTTCATCTTTCCGCTCAGTATATTTCCGGCTACATATCCGGCTACTGCTACAGGATCTTTTGCCGAAGAGAAAGGAGGAGCGTATGCCTGCTCCAAAGCCATCAAGTCATATACAGTTCCGTTATGCTTAATCACTTGCGAGAATTCGTCAATACGTTTGTCCACTCCGTTATACCCCACAATCTGCGCTCCAAGTAATTTCCCGTTCACAGGAGAGAAGGTTATTTTAATGGACATCTGTAAAGCATCGGGATAATATCCCGCATGGGAACCGGAATGGATGGTTGCCGACAAATAATCAATGCCTGCCTGTTTCAACCGCTTTGCCGGAAGGCCTGAAGCAGCGACAGTCATATCAAAAATTTTGGCAATGGAAGTACCGACAGCCCCTTCGTATGTAACCTTATTTCCAAAAACCATGTTATCTGCCACAATACGCGCCTGACGGTTGGCCGGACCAGCCAGATAATTCAACCACGGTCTATCAGTCAGCGGATGACGGAACTCGATAGCGTCGCCCACCGCATAAATATGCTCGTCGGAAGTCTGCAAGTAATCGTTCACCTTAATGCCGCGCATCTCCTATCTCCAGTCCGGCCTCTGTCGCCAATGAGGTATTGGGACGTACCCCGATGGATAACAACACCATATCGGCAGGCAGCCTTTCGCCCGATTTAAAATAACCTCCAGTCCGTTGACCGTGCGCTCGAAAGAAGCCCCCGCCTTTTCAGGTAGAGATGCACTCCTTTCAGCAACGAATGCTCGTGCACCAAAGAAGCCATAGAAATCAATAGGAGCCATGACTTGATTTGCCATCTCTACAACCGCCACTTCCGCACCGGCTTCCTGCAGATTCTCCGCCATCTCCAACCCGATGAATCCGGCCCCGATGATTACCGCCCGTTTCACCTTATGCTGCTGCAAGTAACTCTTGATAGCATCGGTATCATTCACATTACGTAGGGTAAAATTCCTTCATTGTCAATGCCCGGCAAGGGAGGACGAACAGGCGACGCACCCGGAGAAAGCAATAATTTGTCATAACTCTCCGTATAAGTTTTCCCGTCGGAAGTACGAATATCCACTGTCTTATCGGCAGAATGGATGGCTATTACCTCGGACCGGGTACGCACATCTATGTTAAAACGTTTCCCGAAAGCCTCCGGAGTCTGTACAAACAATTTTTCCCGCTCCGCAATCACACCTCCTATATAATAAGGCAGACCACAATTGGCATACGAAATGTATTCTCCCTTCTCGAACAAAATGATTTCCGCCTGTTCCGTGTTTCTTCTGATACGTGCGGCAGCAGTTGCACCTCCTGCTACGCCTCCTATTACTATATACTTCATAATCGAACTATTTTATTTGATTTAATATTTTCCAATGGAAACTTTATGCAAACATACATGATATTTCTTATAATAAAAAGTTTCCTATGGAAAATATTATCAAGTTAACTCTTTTTAAGGAGAAAGAACATTCCGGGTATTAAATAGACAATCTCTATTGTTGTTTGATATTTTATTCCCTACCTTCGCAATAAATTTCAAAATAAATAAGAAATTGAATCGAACAGACACACATCATGTTATCTAAAATAGACTTGACGCAGGAGGCATCACCGGCACTCTGCTACGTTTTACCTTACCTATGATTATAGGCTCACTGCTACAACAGTGTTACAACATAGCCGACACGCTGATTGTAGGACAATGTATAGGTTCCGGCGCATTGGCCGCCGTCGGTTCCGCCTACACGCTGATGGTTTTCCTTATTTCCATCCTGCTGGGATTGTCCATGGGAAGCGGAACCGTTTTTTCCTTGCAATATGGAGCCGGACGGACGGATTCCTACGCCGTAGCATCTATGTATCCGTCCTGCTGATCGGCACAGTAACATTGATTCTAAATATAGCGGTTTTCGTCTGGATTCATCCCATCCTCAGGATATTGCAGATTCCCAAAGATATTTATGGCATGATGTATGATTACTTGTGGATTATCTTTTGGGGAATCGGCTTTACCTTTATCTATAATTTCTATGCGGCATTGCTGCGTGCCATAGGAGATGCCGTCACTCCTCTTTGGTTTCTGGCGGTTTCCGTTGTACTGAACATCGGGCTGGATTTGTTCTTTATCTTGCAGTTGGATTGGGGAATCAAGGGCAGCCATCGCCACGGTAGCCGCACAGGGAGTATCCGCTTTGGGAATGATGGGATATGCCTACGTGAAATACCCGAACTGAGATTACACCGCAACGACCTGCATTTCGACCGTCACTGCCTGAAAGAGATCACTTCGTTCTCCGCACTGACCTGTGTACAACAATCGGTAATGAATCTGGGCATTCTCATGGTACAAGGATTGGTCAACAGTTTTGGCACTGTAGTCATGGCCGCCTTTGCGGCAGCAATAAAAATAGACTCGTTCGCCTATATGCCGGTACAGGAATTCGGAAATGCCTTTTCCACCTTTATTGCCCAGAACTTCGGAGCGAGAAGAGGAACGGATCCGCAAAGGAGTGAAAAGTGCCTTGATTACCACCGTTCTCTTCTCTCTGGTCATTTCCATTCTGGTCTTTTTATTCGCCAAACCATTGATGCTGATTTTTGTCCGTCCCCACGAAACGGAAATTCTGAACATCGGTATCAGTTATTTACGCATCGAGGGAGCGTTTTATTGCGGAATCGGGATTTTGTTCCTGTTATACGGATATTATCGTGCCATCCGTATGCCGGGAATGTCCGTAGTGCTCACAGTGGTATCGTTGGGAACCCGTGTAGCCCTTTCCTATTGGCTTGCCGGCATTCCTGCCATCGGGGTCATCGGAATCTGGTGGTCTATTCCTATCGGATGGTTTATAGCGGACGTCATCGGCATCATATATTATAAACAACTTAAAAAGGAAACAGCAAAGGAAGTACCAGCACCATGACAATGCCCATAATAATCTGCAACGGCAGCCCTACCTTTACATAATCCATAAAGGTATATTGTCCGGCGGGCATCACCAGCGCATTGGGCGGAGTGGAGAATGGAGAAGCGAAACACATACTTGCCCCAGTGTCACCGCAAAGAGAAAAGGTACGGGACTTACCCCTATCTGCGTTGCACTTTGCATCGCGATAGGAGCCAGAAGCACTGCGGTAGCCGTGTTGCTGATAAACATCGTCATCAGGGAAGTAGTGAAATAAATACCCGCCATCAGTGCCAACGGTCCGTATGTTCCCAGTTCACTGACCAGACTGTTCGAAATGTATTCGGAAGCCCCTGTCTTTTCCAATGCCAGCGACATAGGCAGCATGGCCGCAATGAGTACGATGCTTTCCCAGTTAATGGTTTTGTAAGCCGCCTCCACATTGCGGAAACATCCTGTCAGTACCATCAGGATACCCGCAATCATCACTGCCGTCACCGGAGCTACCGGAATGAAGTCGAACACCATCATTGCCACCATCAGCACCATGATAACGGCAGCTACCGGTGCTTTGTAATCCAGCGTGACCTTTGCAGCCTCGGCCAGCGGTTGTCCCAGTACCACCCAGTCGGCATCCTCCTTGCTCAGCCGGGCGATATTGTTCCATGTACCCTGCACCAGCAACACATCCCCGCTATGAATCCGCTCATTGCCCAAGTCCTGCAACAAATATTCCTTCTTCCGGCGGATACCCAGTACATTCACATTAAACTTGTCACGAAAGCCCGCCCCCTTTATCGTCTGGTTTATCAGATTGGAGGAAGGCATCAAAACGATTTCAGCAATACCTATGTCATAAAAATCCAATGAATTGGCTGAGTTTTTCGCTTCTTCGGTAGTGCTCGTCCAGCATCTCCAGCAGATAATCTTCGGCAAACAACTTTATTTTCTCAAAATCCCCCGTCACATACAGAATATCCTCTTTCTGAAGAACCGTACCGGGATCGGCCAGCTTCTGAGTAATTGTTTTCAGGAAGCGGTGTTGTGACATATCCCCACGACGCACCTCCAGTATATTCAATCCATACTTGCGCCGGATATCCAACTCTATAATCGTCTTTCCATGCAGCCGGAGTCACCCACCACCCTCAACCGGAACAAATTACTGGATAGCCCGTATTCCTTCACCAACTGTTTCAGGGATTTGCCCGAATGAACATTGTCTTCCCCGTTTTTCCCCCGTTTCGAAAGAAACCATTTACTGAGCGGAAGCAACACCAAAGTACCCACTGCCACACAAATAATCCCTACCGGGAAAAAAGAGAAGAACGAAAGCGGAGGAAAACCGGCCGAAGTCAACGCATTTTGAATAACAAGGTTGGGCGGCGTACCAATCAGTGTCATCATCTCCCATACTGCTGGC
>SCPO01000055.1_pt1 | contig 14904 bp, 13 predicted proteins | sample 6106821 | NCBI WGS metagenome assembly SCPO01 (sample SAMN10720448, study PRJNA508395) | human gut metagenome | isolation source: Participant 2 stool, 0 month | host: Homo sapiens | collected 2017 | reverse complement strand
ACGCTGATGAGGCGGTAAGGCTTGAAGAACTCATATTTCTTGATGAGTTTCTTGAGATACTGCACCTGGGCACGGTAAGGCGAAATGATGCCTACATCAATTCTTTCCTCCAAAACGCGCTGTTTGCCTATCTTGGTGAAGTATTCCGCCAGGGTGAGCAGGGTAAGCTCGGCTTCTGCCTTGTTGATACGCCCGAAACTCTCGCCCACAAACTGCTCCTTGAAGTTCAAATCAGAATTCTGATTGGCTGCAGATACAGAAGATGATGTGGAAGCAGAATCCTCGGGAGCATCTTCTCCTTCTATCGTTATCTGATTCTCCTCGTTCGAAGTATCAATCCACGTTATCGGATGGTCATAATCCAATACGCTGCGGTATTTGATCTGAGGCGCACTCTCCACCTTGCCCCCGTAGAACCAGTCGCTGGAGAATCGCATGATTTCGTCGTTCATGCGGTATTGGATTTTCAGCAGGGTTACCACCTCAGGCTTGTTTTCGGCGATGCGCTCCATCAGGGTCTTGCCCAGTCCGGCTCTTAATGCCGCAATACTCTTTATGGTAGGCGGCAGCTGACAATGGTCGCCTGCCAGAATCACCCGGCTGGCTCTTCTCATCGGAATCCAGCAGGCTGCTTCCAAAGCCTGGGCAGCCTCGTCGATAAAGAGGGTACCGAATCCATTCCCTCCAGCAATCTGTGGCAGAACCTACCAGGGTGCAGGCAATGACACGCGCCTCGCCAAAGAGTTCTGCGTTGATGCGGATTTCTATCTCGGCGGCACGGCTCTTCAGCCTATCCATCTTCTGATGATAGTTTTCGCTACCCTTCTTTCTGTTCTTTCTTAATTCCCTGATTGCCTTGCGGATTGCCCAAAGCTGAGGGTAATCAGGATGGCTCTCAAAGCGACGCTCGTAGGTGAAGCCCAGCATCTTGTCGTTCACGCGGGTCGGGTTTCCGATACGGAGCACGTTGATGCCTCTATCCACCAGTTTTTCTGATATCCAGTCTACCGCCATGTTGCTCTGTGCACACCAGAACCTGGCTCTCACGCATCAGGGTTTCGTTGATGGCTTCTACCAGGGTTGTTGTCTTTCCGGTTCCCGGAGGTCCGTGAACGATGGCCACATCCTTCGCCCAAAGCACCTCGTTCACAGCCCTTTCCTGGGTAGGATTGAGCCAAGGGAACTTCATCGGTTCGAAGGAGAATCTTCCTGCCTTCTGATGAGAATAGAATAAATCGCGGAGATAAGCCAGACGGTTGTTCTTCGCCTTCATCACACGGTCCAAGGCCTCGAACATCAGTTTGTAGCTGGTTTCGTCAAAGGATAGCTGTACGCCGATAGGATCGGTTGACTGCTGAAGTTCGAGCAGAGGGCAGAATCGGGTACGGTAACCACCATTCTGTCGCCATCTACATAACTCACGGTTCCGGTAAAGGAGAAATATTTAAGTTCTTCACTTCCTTCACTTCTAAAGAACATGACGGGGCGACCGAACTCAAAATTGTGCTCGATATCCTGGTCAGAGGTTCGGAAAACCTCTATGGCTGTCTGGTTCAGCGAATTATAAAAGCTCTTTCCCACCTGTAGCGGGAACCAGGCATCACCTCGTTTCACCTTCCGCTGCATGCCCATCTGTTCGGTAAGCTTGCGGAAGGCTTCTTTCTCGGTATAATACTCCAGCTGGAGCAGGGTGCGTTGCTGCAATAATGCCTGAATTGGTGAAATCTGTTCCATATAGGGTGCAAAAGTAGCGTATTTCTGCCGAATATGGAAAGAAAAAGAGATAAATATGTTTAAAGTTCCTGCTTTATTTATCCCAAAGCTGATAGTCGATTACCTTATTGTCGTTGGGCTGAATGCTGTCGCTTGCCGAAGATGCAGGTTCTTGGGCACTCTTCTCCAGATGATAATAACTCCCGGCCAGGGCTGCCAATAGGGCGATGATGAGGGCACAGAGCAGGAGCAAGGCGTGGCGGTAACGGGGCGTACAGGACAGGCGTTGGCGCAGTTGGGCGATGTTTTGCGGACGGCTTTGCGGGTCGCGGCAACTACAGATTTCTGCCATCTTGCTGAGCGCCTTATCGCCCGTAGCCTTGGCCATGTCGCCCAGAACCATGCCCAGAGAATAAATATCGGCACGCGGTTCAGCCTTGGCAGCTGGTAGCATCTGTTCGGGAGCAATATAGCCCGAAGTTCCGGCTGGCGATTTCAATACGCAGAAAGAATCGCTATCCGAGAGACCGAAATCGATGAGTTTCACGTTCTGCCCGTTATGTGTAATCATGATGTTGGAAGGCTTCAGATCGCGATGAATCATCTGTTTGTTGTGCATGTATTCCAGCGCATCCATCAGCTGTCCTGCTATCTTGCGGGCGAGTTCTGCCGAGAGGGCATTCTTCTTGATGAGCTGCTCCAGATTATCGCCGTCAATATATTCCATCACCACTACCGTGCCCAGGTTGTCAACCTTTTCCAGGTCGATGGTACGGCAGATATTGGGATGTTCCAGCTGCTGGCCTATTTCAAACTCCTTGGCGAGTGCCTGGCGGTAAATAGGGGTGTAGAGAAAATCGTTCTTGAGACATTTCAACATGAAACGCTTGCCGTATTTGGTGGCTGTAAAGATGCGTGTATGGCCCGAAATAGACACGTAGCATTGGTGGAGATTGCTGAATGCATCCTCCACAGGCAAGGGGTTTGAATTGCTCATCTCCTTGCTGATATCCTCGATAAATCCCGATGTCGTTTTCTTCTTCTTTTCTTCAGTTTCTTCCATGCTCACGGATTCCTCTTTTTCTTGATTACTGTTATTTTATTTCTCGTTGATGCTGATGACGGTAAGTCCGCCGTTTCTGCCGGCTACGAACGAGGCTGTACGCTCACCGCCACGCTCGATGTAGGGCAGGTAGAGGGGCTGCTCCTTGATGAAACAGCCTGTTACGAAGCGGTCGCCAGGCTGCAGCTTGCTGTTCTCTGATTTCTCTATTTCATAGGTGCTTTCGCCCAGATAGCGGAGCTGCAGCAGACGGTTGGGACTCCAACCGATAGAAACAAGAGTACCTTCTTGTAAATCGCTACTTACCAGCTGGTTTGCCTTGAAGAAGGAACTGTTGTACTTGGTGCTTGTCTTGAGCCAATGGGTAAATTCCATGTAGTTCCGATGACCGATATATTGGGAAAGTATATCGAGGGTTACCATGCGTGGCTTGTGATTGTCGCTCACATAACCATAGAGTCGTTTGAGGGTGGATGGCGAAATAGTTCCACTTGCTTTCTTCTCCAGATAGAGTGAAAACTCTTCGAAGTCGGTTGTCGTGGCAAGAATCTTGCCGTATTTCTGTTCTACGAGTGATTTGAGCTCTTCTATTTCGGGTGTTGTCATAATTTATCTTTTAATTATATGATTATTCAACATTTTTATTCTTCTACTATATGGGTGAATTTACCCCATATTTTATGGTTCTGATATTTCTTTTTCATGCCTGCAGGCACGTGGAGCACGCAGGTGGCGAAGAAGTCTTCTACCTTGTTGGCGAAGGCGTTTTCTTCGCAGTAAGGAATCATGGAAGCTGAAACATAAAGGTCGGTAAGCGGACTTCCGTCGAAGGCGTAGTTGCTGATTTGTTCTGTGTTGGCTCCCAGATACACTTTCGTGAGTTTCCGGCAGCCTTGGAAAACGCCTGTAGGAATCAGCTTGATGCCTGCCCCAAGATGTATTTCCTTTATCTGACTGTCCATGAAGGCGCCTTGTCCTAATGTTTCAACGTTGTCTGACAGATAAAACGCCTCGATGCTGCATTCCTTGAAGGCGTAGGCGCCAATGGAGGTAAAGGCGGAAGGAAGGGTGTATTTGCCCTTCTTGCCCATCGGAAACCAGATGATTCTGTTGCCTTCTGCATTCAGCAACACGCCGTCCTGACTCTTGTAGTTAGCGTTGGCAGGCGAAACCGTAAGGGCTTCGAGCGCCGTGCATCCGCTGGAAGGGAGAATGCTGCCTGCTGAGGCTGGAATTTCTATCTCGCGGAGCGAAGTACAATCGGCAAATGCATCTTTCTCTATGGTGGTTGCATCGGCTGGGAGAACTACGTGGGTGAGCTTCTCGCAACCGGCAAATGTGCCTTGCACAATCTGGTTTTCTGCAGCTTCGTGATGATAAGGACCTACCATTCCGCCTGCTGCGAGGTGAACGTCGGTAAGGTCTATATCCGATAGCTTGCCGGGGGTGACTGCGTTATCGTTGTCGCGCCCCATCATCATTCTCATACAGCTGAGGTCTTCGCCGTTCAGGGTTCCGGCTATGGTCAACTGGGTATATTCGTAAAGATGATTGCCCATCAGCTGGATCAGTTCACCTGTTTCGTTTAGCGTAATGGCGTCGCTTGTATCATATTTGATGGCGGTTCCTATGGTTTCTCCTACCCTATTCCGAGCGAAAGGCTGGAATTCATAGTGGGCATTCCGCTCCAGATTTCCGATGCGCAACTTGATTTTTCCCTTCTTTCCGTCAAAGTTTTCTACGATGCATTTCTGCTTGTTCTCCGGCTCGCCGGTCAGATAAACGTAGCATCCGGTTTCGGTCATCGGCTCGCCACCATCATCGGTTATTTCGTAGCTTACGAATGCGCTCATCGGTCCGTGGCTCAAGAGCGTAGCCGACGATAGTTTCGGACTTATATTGGGCTGGGTGGTGAAACTCATCATGTTGCTGGTTGTGGTTGTTCGCCCGTTGTTGCCCTGCAGCATATAATAATAGGTAGTGCCCGCTTTGAGCCCCGTCAGAACCAGCGAGACGTCAGCTCCCTGGGCATGAACCTCGCTGGTATTGAGGTTCATGCTCTCCGAAGTGCCGTATCTGAACAGGAGTTTCGGCATTTCAGTTTCTCCCTCTATGGTGGCTGATCCGTTGAGGGTAGCCTCTGTTCGGGTGATGTGGGTCGCCTCTGTGGTTATCAGGTGCGGTTCCAGATAGGCAGGCTTGTCGCTATTGCTGCAACCTGCCATCATCATGTTTCCTATCAGGAGGGCAAGAAATCTGATGCTCCGTAATATGCTTTTTATGTTCATTTCTTACTTCTTTTGTTTTCCGATTCCTAATTTCCGCAACACTATAATTTAATATTTTTATAAGCACCTGAGCAACAAAAGTTGCTCAGGATTTTGCCATGTCAGAAATTTCACTTATCTTAGTGTTGTAAAATAAAACAAACAAAATTCTGAATGACATGGCAAAAGTACAAATAAAATCTGAGAAACTCACTCCTTTTGGGGGAATTTTTTCGATTATGGAGCAATTTGATGCTCTTTTAGCTCAAACCATAGATTCCACCTTGGGATTGAGATGCACTATGTTTGGTTATCAATATAGCGAGATTCTACGCTCTCTGATGTGCGTATATCTTTGTGGTGGCTCATGTATTGAGGATGTTACAACTCACCTGATGAAACATTTGTCTCTTCATCCAACTCTTCGCACTTGCAGCGCAGACACCATATTACGTGCTATCGAAGAACTGACTTTTAAGAGCATCACCTATAAGTCTGCTTCTGGCAAATCCTATGATTTCAATACTGCAGACAAGATGAACTGCTTACTGGTCAATGCCCTGCTTGCTACTGGTCAATTGAAATCCGGTCAAGAGTATGATTTTGACTTTGACCATCAGTTCATTGAAACAGAGAAGTATGATGCAAAACCAACCTACAAGAAGTTCTTGGGCTATAGTCCAGGTGTAGCTGTCATTAACGACATGATTGTTGGTATTGAAAATAGAGACGGCAACACAAACGTGCGCTTCAACCAAAAGAAACTTTGGAAAGAATCTTCAAGCGATTGGAGGCTTCGGAAATATATATTTCTCGTGCCCGCATGGATTGCGGCTCATGTTCGGAGGAAATCGTAGATATGGTAGAGGCTCATTGCAGGCATTTTATATTCGTGCCAACAGATGCTCTTCTTTCTACGATTCCATGTTTGCCTTAACTGGATGGAAAACTGTTGAAATCAACGGTATTGAGTTTGAGTTGAATTCTATCCTTGTTGAGAAATGGAAAGGAAAACCGTATCGTCTTGTCATACAGAGACAAAGGCGAATAGAGGGAGACCTTGACATTTGGGAAGGCGAATATACCTACAGATGTATACTGACTAACGATTACAAGTCGAGTGCAAGAGACATCGTGGAATTCTACAATCTTCGTGGTGGCAAGGAACGCATCTTCGATGACATGAACAATGGCTTTGGCTGGAATCGATTGCCAAAATCGTTCATGGCACAGAATACTGTATTCCTGCTTATGACAGCTCTCATCAGAAACTTCTACAAAGCTATTATGCAGAGATTGAAAACCCATGAATTTGGATTGTGTGCCACCAGCAGAATCAAGACCTTTGTTTTCAAGTTCATATCTGTTCCTGCGAAATGGATTAAGACATCACGTAGGCATGTATTGAACATTTACTCAGACAACAATGCTTATGCCAACCTGTTCAAGACAGACTTTGGTTAAAGACCATGCTTTTCTGGTTAAACCAGCGTATTACCTCAAGTCGCTTTATGGGGTAAGGGGATTTTGTGTCTGCGACATTTCTGTTGTGCAAGAAATATGTACAATAAAATGAATTTCGTCGTTTTGCAAGCAAAATCCCACTAAACCCTATAGGTTGCGGATTTGAGGCGATTTTAATACCTATGCCGATGCTGCCCTGCCATTGTTTCCCGGCGATGGTGATGGCTGAGGCTGCGATGCTCACTCTGTTGAACGAGGCGAGCACACCCAGTTGGGCTGCGAAGCCTTTGTCGGTAAGGTCTTCGTTGAGCAGGTATCCGCCTCCGCTGCTCTCGGTCTGCTGCCAGGCTGTAGCGGCTTTGCCATAGCCTACGCCTTCGAAGAGGCAGAAGCCATGCGTGATGTGGTGGATGGCTCCAGCGGTAAAGGTGTAGTTCTGGTGGCGTGTATTGCCTGTATAATAAGGTTTGATGCTGCTGCCCGGCGTGAAACCTTCTTTGTTGCAGGTTCCCTCTGTGCTGCCTATGCTCTTGAGGTTGCTGCTGGCATGGATGAAGAAGCCGTGGCGGCGCATCAGGGCGAAGAAGAGACCATAGGACGGTCCGTCTTCATGAAGGGATAGCGTGGCGAGCGTGTAGAGGGCGAGTGGCATCTTCTTACGTACTTGTGGGATGGCAATCGTATCTATTACCGTCTTTACCTCTACGATGGTGTCGTGCTTCTCCTGGATGATAGGAGTAGGCTTGGGCAGTTTCAGTTTCAGCTCGTAGGTCATTCTGCTTTCCAGCGGTTTGCTGAACCGGTAATCGCGGAGCACGCCCCATTCCGGATGCTTGATGGTGAGCAGTTTGGAGCCTTTAGGAAGATAGAGCCAGATTTCGCCCACTTTATCTTTTCGCGATACGATTCCGAGCGGGGTGGAGAAGGCAAAGTCGGAGGGTGCTTCTACCTTCACCAGGGCGCAAGGTTCATCGTTGAGGTCGCGCACGGGGGTGATAAAGGCACTCACGTCGTTGGGCAACAGGCGAAAACCTGCTACCGAAAACTCTTGTGCCTGAACGGATGCTGACCACAGGCTTAATATGAATAAGAGTATCATCATATTATTCTAAACCTCAAATCCGCAACCTATAGGGTTTAGTGGGATTTTGCTTGCAAAACGACGAAATTCATTTTATTGTACATATTTCTTGCACAACAGAAATGTCGCAGACACAAAATCCACCTTACCCCATAAAGCGACTTGAGGTAATACGCTGGTTTAACCAGAAAAGCATGGTCTTTAACCAAAGTCTGTCTTGAACAGGTTGGCATAAGCATTGTTGTCTGAGTAAATGTTCAATACATGCCTACGTGATGTCTTAATCCATTTCGCAGGAACAGATATGAACTTGAAAACAAAGGTCTTGATTCTGCTGGTGGCACACAATCCAAATTCATGGGTTTTCAATCTCTGCATAATAGCTTTGTAGAAGTTTCTGATGAGAGCTGTCATAAGCAGGAATACAGTATTCTGTGCCATGAACGATTTTGGCAATCGATTCCAGCCAAAGCCATTGTTCATGTCATCGAAGATGCGTTCCTTGCCACCACGAAGATTGTAGAATTCCACGATGTCTCTTGCACTCGACTTGTAATCGTTAGTCAGTATACATCTGTAGGTATATTCGCCTTCCCAAATGTCAAGGTCTCCCTCTATTCGCCTTTGTCTCTGTATGACAAGACGATACGGTTTTCCTTTCCATTTCTCAACAAGGATAGAATTCAACTCAAACTCAATACCGTTGATTTCAACAGTTTTCCATCCAGTTAAGGCAAACATGGAATCGTAGAAAGAAGAGCATCTGTTGGCACGAATATAAAAATGCCTGCAATGAGCCTCTACCATATCTACGATTTCCTCCGAACATGAGCCGCAATCCATGCGGGCACGAGAAATATATATTTCCGAAGCCTCCAATCGCTTGAAGATTCTTTCCAAAGTTTCTTTTTGGTTGAAGCGCACGTTTGTGTTGCCGTCTCTATTTTCAATACCAACAATCATGTCGTTAATGACAGCTACACCTGGACTATAGCCCAAGAACTTCTTGTAGGTTGGTTTTGCATCATACTTCTCTGTTTCAATGAACTGATGGTCAAAGTCAAAATCATACTCTTGACCGGATTTCAATTGACCAGTAGCAAGCAGGGCATTGACCAGTAAGCAGTTCATCTTGTCTGCAGTATTGAAATCATAGGATTTGCCAGAAGCAGACTTATAGGTGATGCTCTTAAAAGTCAGTTCTTCGATAGCACGTAATATGGTGTCTGCGCTGCAAGTGCGAAGAGTTGGATGAAGAGACAAATGTTTCATCAGGTGAGTTGTAACATCCTCAATACATGAGCCACCACAAAGATATACGCACATCAGAGAGCGTAGAATCTCGCTATATTGATAACCAAACATAGTGCATCTCAATCCCAAGGTGGAATCTATGGTTTGAGCTAAAAGAGCATCAAATTGCTCCATAATCGAAAAAATTCCCCCAAAAGGAGTGAGTTTCTCAGATTTTATTTGTACTTTTGCCATGTCATTCAGAATTTTGTTTGTTTTTATTTTACAACACTAAGATAAGTGAAATTTCTGACATGGCAAAATCCTGAGCAACTTTTTGTTGCTAAAAAAAAAAAAAAAAATATTAAATTATAGTGTTGCGGAAATTAGGCTAAATTAAAGTCTTGTATACTGATTACATCGTCTCCGCTATGTACGGTTCCTGCCGGTTGCCAGGTGCGCACGTGGATGAGTGGCATGGACGGGTTGCGGAAATCCCAGAGCAGAAAGAGATAGCCGTCGTCTGCGTAGCGGTCGCTCTTGTATTGCTGCCGGAGGGTGACGCCGTAAATGCCGTCCATCGTAGGATGGCGCATGATGCGGAATCCCGAGAATTTCAAGTCTATCTTCTGGTTGGCTGTAAATACCTTCGCCAGTCTTGAAATATAGTCTTTCTTCGAGTGAATGGCGTAGGTTACCTTTGCTTCAGACTGACACTTGTTGTCGTTGGCTACTGGTTTTATCACGTTTCCTACGATGATGAGTGCCTTGTCGCTAAATACCTGTTTCAGGAAATCTAGATCCTTGGTGGTATAGGCTCTGCGGAAATGTTCGCAGTAGTTGAGGATGGTATGGCGGCGTCTGGCATCGGTCTCTGTGAGTTTGCCCTGCATGATTTTCGAGGCTTCCTTGTAGAAAGGATTCGACTGTGCCATCGTCTTGAGATTTACCTGCGAAAGATGGCTGGTCTTTCCTGCTTTTGGTGCATTCGCTTGCCTGCTAGCCTGTTCTTCCGGTTGGTAATCAGCCGCACTCTTCGTGCCTTCTTCCGTCTCTCCGTTCATCAGCATCTGCGCCTGCTGCCTGTTGGCTTCCGGAACCGCATTTTTATTGTCTTCTGTGAATACTACCATACCCTGGTGGTCGATAAATCCCTATCTCACTTAGAGTTTTGCTCGCGGAACCGGAGCTGCCCGTTGCGGAAACGGGTGTCTAGCAGACAGCCACGCAAAGGGATGGTAAACAGCTCATTTCCGTCTGCATCTTCTACCACGTATCGCTTGCCTTTCGCGCCGTTGTCCTGTTCTACAAGTTCCAGTCCTTCGTTCACTCCGTATCGGATTTCCTGACAGTCGCCTTTATAAACGGCAGAGGGCAGCAGCCACAAGGCTGCCACCCATCCTCCGAGAAGGAATGCTAGAAGGGATAATATCAATACCGTTTTCTTCATTTATAATTCTCTGTATTCTTATCATTCATAGCCCTTCGGGAGAAAGGCTTTCTTATTTATTTCCCCCAGTTCTGAATCTCACCGCCTATCTCTATCTTCACCTGGTCTGGGTTGTCAGAAATGATGAAGTTGACAAGATGTTCGGTTCCGGGTTTAAACTGGAATCTGCTCTCGTAGAGATAACTTACACCTTTCATTACCACCTCGATGAGTGGTCTTCGGTTTTCGATGCGTTGAGGCACGATGATGGCCGAGTAGATGTAGTCGCTCTCCTGATGGGCGATGATGCTCTGCTGGGTTCCCTTCACATAACGGGTTGCCACGCCTGCCTGAAGGTCGATGGTGGCTGTAGGTACCGTGCTGTGGATGGTTACCTGGGCATGGGTAGGCATGTCTCCCTCAAAGTCTTCGCCCTTGATCAGGCGTATCTTGATCTTGCTCATGATGTGCTTGAAGTTGAGGCTGATAGGGGAGTTGGATGCCTGGATGTCCTTGCTGGTGGCAAAGAGCAGGTCGCTTGCCTCGTAACCGCCGGGTGCAGTTGCCGTCTTCGGGGTACTCTGGTCGAGAGCTACGCTGAAAGGCTGGTCTGTCGTGCTGCTTATGCCCTGTATGTATGGGTAGTAAGCGTAGGCGTTGTAGGTGCCTTCGTCCCAATAGAGGGTGCGGGCGGCTTCCCATTTGCTGCCATCGTAGGTGAGCGCTTCGTTGTTCACGAGATTGCCGCCTATTTCGAGTGGAGCCTTGCTTTCTGCCACGTAGAGACCTATCTTGTCGTTTGACTCGAAACTGGTTGCCGTGGCACGGCTCTGGCCGGGATAGCTTACGGCAAAAGTCATCGGCGTAGATTCGGCATCCTTGTAGCGGGAGGTTGTTTCCACCTCCTCGCTACATGAAACCATTCCTAATATAGCCAACGCAAAACTGGCGTATCTTATTATATGTTTCTTCATTTTTTTCTTGTTTTAATGGTCCATATTCTGATTTACCTTGCCTTCGCTCTTAGCGATGCTTTCTAACCTTTGCCATTTTCAGCGGACTGCCTTTATGGAAGACTGGAGCATGCTGGTAGGTTCCGGATGTGCGTTGGTCGCCATTGCCGCCGAAAGCACGGCTCTCTACGATTCCCGCATCCCGCTTGTCGTTCTTAACGAAATCTTCGAAACTGTAGGTTTCTCCGGCATAAGCCTTGATGCGCTTCACGATACTCTCACGGCTGATGGTGCTGTAGTAAGGAATATCGTTGTTCATGCAGGAGTTCGGCTCCGAACGGAATACGCCTCGGTTGTGCATGTAGCCTCCCTCGTAGATGTCTACGATGTCGCTGTAGCGGTCATCGAAAATCAGATGGCTCCAACCTACACTATGCATCTTGCCGTTAAGTTCCAGGTTGTCGTACCAGCCGAGTGACTTGGCTCCGTTGAATTCAAGAACGTGTCCGCAGCAAGAACATCCACAGGCATCGATGAAGGCGTTGTGATAAATGTACTCATCGCCCAACTTTCCGAATCCGTGTCCGCCTGCCTCATGCTGGATGACGCCACGGGTATCGAGCGGATAACCATAGGTACTCTGAGGACAGAAGGCAATAGCCGAACCATCTTCCCACATCTGGCAGATGCCGCCGTAATCGGTAGAATTAGGAACCATGATGATCAGGGTCTGATTCAGATTACTCTTGTTGACGGTTGGAGCGCCCAGAGCATAATCGAATACTTCATCATAATCTGCCTTTAATCCTACGCCACCGGTAAAGGTGGTATTGAATCGGTTGTAGCGGATGGTGTTCACGGTTCCTATGCCCGATTCCGTAGAAAGCGGAATGGCGGTATAAACGTTGAAGTAATCACGGTAAGTCTTGTAAGGCTCGATACCGAAGAAATACTCCACTTCCTGTTTGATATCCTTCAGATATTTGCCGCTGGCAATATCCTTTGCGTTAAAGCCGTCGCCGAGCAGCACGATATTGATTCCACCATTATTGCCCTTGGTAGCCTTCTGCAAGGTAATCCATTCGTCCTCGCCATATTCATAACCATACTGCGAAACGCTACATTCGTGGGTGTAGTCTTTGTCCTTCAGTCGGAACACCACCTTTCCATCACGGCTATCAGCATTCTTAGCCATTCCCTTGATAGTCAAAGTAACTTCTGTCTTCTTGTTGCCGTTGGCAGGAGAAACCTCACACCAGTCTGGCTTGCTTGCTACTTCCCATTCGCCCTCGGCGTTAATTACCAGTTTCTGCTTATGCTCCGTGCTCAAAGCGCAGGCTACAGATGGACGGCAAACGAGCTCGTGGTGAGCTGCGATTCGCTTGAAGTCTTCCAGCCGCTGGCTGCTTGATACTGGGAAATGGCAGATTCAGGGACTTCGAGAGTGAAGTTGTCTTTGGCTACGCCATCGAAAACACTATTGTAAAGGTGAGCAGGCAATTCACTCTTGCTAACAATGCTATTGATGCCATAGCACCCATTAAATGCATTATTGCGAATTGACTCCAAAGACTCAGGGAAGATAAGACCTTCTAACATTCTACAATTGATGAATGCTTCTTCACCAATGCTTTGCATACCTTCAGGGAAATCTAAAGTTCCCATTAAACGCCAGTTGTCTCTAAATGCAGTATTACCAATAGAACGAATTGATTTAGGCAAGACCAATTCTCCCGAGAAATCGCATTGGTTAAATGCATTTTGTGAGATGACAGTCAAATTTTTAGGAGCTTTAACTCTCCCTTTAGTGCAGTTTCACTAAAGGCTGATTCGCCAATGCTGCTAATGCCATCATGGAGCGTAAGTGTACCATTCAGATTGTTACAGCAAGCGAATGCCATATTAGGAATTTTATGTACTCCTTGAGGGATCGTAAGGCTTCCTGTAAGGTTACGGCAATATGCAAATGCTCCATCGGAGATTTCTGTTAGCTTTTCTGGCAATCTAAGTTCACCATATAAGCCTTCGCAATTGGCAAACGTATTGCTGCCAGCAATGCATTCCAAATTATTAGGAAGAACTAATTTACTATTAAATCCACAGTAAGTGAAAACTCCTCCATACCACCATTTTTCAATTCCTCTACCAATATATTTCAGTGTACTAGGTAGCGACAACTCTCCGTTCATGGAACGACAATCATAGAAAGCACCTACTTCAATTTCGGTTACACCTTCTGGGATAATCAAAGAACCCGTAAGATTTTGATCATCTGCAAATGCGGCAATGCCGATTTTGTTAACTTATCTGGTAGAACTATCAAGTTTAATGTCTTCATACCACGAAGTGCCTCGTATGGCATTTCGTAGTCATTATATGGATAATCGCCAGGACTTCCTCCAGTTAAGGTCTGTTGACCACCTCTGATAATCACTTCTTTCAAATTCAATGCTGCCAGATATTCCATACTATCTCTCATGAAATAGAAATCCTTGGCATTTATCTCACCGGTAATCTTCAGGTTCTTAATCTTAGTATAGTCCTTATTAGCCGCAGTAATGGCATTCTTCAAACCTCCAGGAGTAGAGTTGATAACAATATACTCCTTTGCCGTTGCATCATGGCTTACCAAATCATTCTCCCAAGGAGTAATGCTTTCGCTTACCAAAGTCAGTTTGTAAGCGCCGCTTCCAGTCTGCTTATCTACTTTGATACCGAAGTTCATCATCTTGCCAGATACATAGGTAAAAGCCTCGTTCTTAGTGAACTTATAAGGTACGCCGCCGATGGTGATGCTGAAGAGGGTTGTGCCGGCAGCCACGGTTTGAGGAACCACGATGGTGCGCCACTCGTCGTTAGTACGAGATGGGATGGTCATGGTGTTCTCTACAGCACCTGCTGTCTTGATTTCGCCAGTAGAAAGGTTGATGCTTGCCTTGCGGGCTACGTTGGCTGTCAGAACAATCTTCTCCAGATTCGCCCATTCGCCCTCGGCAAAACCGGAACCCTGAATCAGGGTAACGCGGGCATTAGACATGCGATGCGCCATAGGCAAACGGATTACGCTGGTGGTAGGAGCCACATCCGACACCTTGCCCCAGAGAAAATCGCTCGCTTCGTAGCCACCCATTTCGCCATTCTCTGTTGCCTTGCTCTGGTCTTTCTGTACTTCAAACTGATAATCCTCTATGCTCTCAGGATTGGCAAAAGGATAGTAGCCATACACATCAATATGCGTATGCTTGTCTTTCCAGAAAAGGTCATAAGCGGAGTTCCACTTATAGTTAGGTTCATCGAAAGTGTGGCGCACATTATCGCCACGGTTACCGTTTACCTTCAGGGTTCCAGGCTTGTTTCCCTCGTAATCTACGATATAAACGCCCATCACGTCGCCGTTGCAGAAACCGTTGTCGTTGACGCGGGTTACGGCAAGCTGGTCGATATCGCCCGAGAGTTGATGCGGTTGCTGTCGTGCTGCTCGGTCTTGTCGCCGAAGAAGTCATCGCTACAGCCTGTCAGAAGCATGGATCCTGCCGCAAGCAGATATAATAAGGTATGTTTTACTTTTCATAAATAATTCGTTTTGGGGAGATGACCTTTCTCTAGAAGAAAGATCATCTCGTATTATTTCTAGGATAGAAAATCGTCTGTACTTTTTTATTCGGCTGTACCACCATAGTCGATACCGTCGTCTTCCCACT
>SCPO01000314.1_pt1 | contig 14936 bp, 33 predicted proteins | sample 6106821 | NCBI WGS metagenome assembly SCPO01 (sample SAMN10720448, study PRJNA508395) | human gut metagenome | isolation source: Participant 2 stool, 0 month | host: Homo sapiens | collected 2017 | reverse complement strand
TCTCGTTCATATAGCACCAGCGGCCATTCCAGGAAAGCCATCCGGTGATCATGGCACCACTTCCGTCCAGATAATACATCTGGACCATTCCGCTCCTGCCAGCCGGTGAGCATTCTGCCGCTCGCGTCAAACAAATACCAGCGTCCGCCAACCTCAACCCAGCCGTTCTTTACATAACTGCCGTCCGGATAGTAGTAGTACCAGGTATTGTCATATTTTCTTCCAGCCGGCATTGGTGTTGCCGTTCGGAGCCGCCGCTTGTGTTGTTGTTGCGGCCGCTTCCATCGGAAACATCTTCCTTGGCAAGATAAATCTCATCCGACTCTACCCACTCACTGTTCTTGCCGTAATCATCCTGTTTGGATGTCTTGGCAATGGTGCGGACACGGAATGTATAGGTTCCAGCCTGCGTCATGTACGGATAGAAGTTGAAGGTTTTGCTCGTTGTCTCAGTCGTATAAATCTTCGTGGAGCCCTTGCGAAGCTCTACCTCATACTGACCGGTTCCGCCGTTATCCGGTTCTTCCCATTTTGCAATTCCCTTGGCATTGTCCTTCCAGTATGCGTCCTCCGGTGCCTCGAAGGTTCCCTTAATTGGTTTTAACTTTGCCTTGATGACCAGGTCGCCACTGCTCTTGCTGGCGCTGACGAATTCAGCACCCTTGATGGTTACATTGCTGGAGCGGTAGGTTCCCTTGAATGCATAATCAGAATCCGCTACTTCCAGGCGGATTTTCAACTCTGGCTGGTAGCCCACACTTACTTCTTTGAAGAAGAGGTGGTCCACTCTGCTTCCTTAATCTGGTAACGCTCCGTGGAACCGGAAATAGCAATACCACCGCCCGGTGCTGTGGTGCTGTCAATGTCAATGGAAGCATCTCCAATCTTGTCTCCTACCTCCAGGTCCGTGTAAATCTGTAATTTTACACTTGAAATTGTTTTGTCCGCCGCATAAGCGGTAGTCATGCCTGCTGTGCCTGTGCATAGCGCCAGAATCAGTCCCCATACTGCAAACCTTCTCTTTGTCATGCTCATCCCTCACTCTCTTCATTCTGGAATCCGTGTTCTGTCAGACTGCTCACTCTATATCTAATCAATGCCTCATCCGGCAGGTTCTCTTCTTTTCTTTTTGTAATTTTATTATAAGCGAAGGAAGATGTCCGGTCAACTTACGTATTCCTTACCATTATGATGCAATATTGCCGTAAATTGAAAGATTCTGAAAAATTATTACAAACTCCCGGAAAACAAAAAAACTCCTGGAGAACGAATCTCCAGGAGCCTTAAGCTCATAAATTTATATGATTATAAGATTAAACAAGCTCTAACAGCACTTCCATAGCGCCGTCACCCTTACGCTGGCCGATCTTAACGATACGGGTGTAACCACCGTTACGGGAAACGTACTTCGGAGCAACCTCATCGAAGAGTTTTGCCGGGATATCTATGGATTTGGTGTTTTTCTTCTTGCCTGCAGCTGCGGTCGGAACCTCAGTTACATCGTAGAGAACTTTGAGCATCTGACGACGAGCATGAAGTCTGGAAGGCTTATCTTTCTTTGATTTCCTTCTGAACTTCATCATAAACGGTAACTTTCTTGCCGTTTACTACTTCTTTGACTCTCTTACCCTCAGCGTCCTTTTTAGCAACCTTGGCGGTAACAGTAACAGTCTCGAAGTTGTCTTTCTCTTTTACAGCCAGTGCGATCAGACCCTCAGCAACTTTGCGGATCTCTTTTGCTCTAGCCTCAGTGGTCTTGATGCTTCCATGATACAGCAGTGCAGTTACCTGGCTGCGGATCATTGCTTTTCTCTGGCTGGAAGTTCTTCCAAGTTTTCTATAACCTGCCATTTTATTTTCCTCCATATAATGTGGAGTGCAGTACCGTGCCCTTTGGTCTTACCGGACCACAGCTTCCAATTTTTCATAACGTAGCGGCTCTCTGCCTGATGGACTTACGGAGCCGCCACTTTAAAGTTATCAGTAATTGAAGAATTATTCCTCGCTCGGGTTGAGCTGAAGGCCTAACTTTTAATTTCGCCAGAACTTCCTCAAGGGACTTTCTGCCGAGATTACGAACCTTCATCATATCCTCCGGAGTTCTGTTGCACAGCTCCTCCACAGTATTGATTCCGGCTCTCTTTAAGCAATTGTAGGAACGAACGGACAGTTCCAGTTCATCGATGTTCATCTCGAGAACCTTCTCTTTTTCATTGTCCTCTTTCTCTACCATGATCTCAGCAGTCTTGGCATTCTCAGAAAGATCGATGAAAAGATTTAAGTGCTCGCTCAGAACTTTCGCTGCAAGGCTTACAGCCTCATCTGGAGCTAAGGTTCCATTAGTGTACACGTCTAAGGTCAGCTTATCGTAATCGGTAACCTGTCCAACACGGGTATTCTCAACGGACATGTTGACACGCTCAACCGGTGTGTAGATGGAATCCACCGCAATCACACCAACCGGCATATCCTCACTCTTATTCTTGTCTGCGCTCACATATCCGCGGCCCTTAGTGATCGTAAGTTCCATGTAGAACTTGCTGTCTGCGCCGCCGCTTAAGTGTGCAATCACCTGATCCGGATTCATGATCTCAATGTCCGGGTCAGCCTGGATATCAGCTGCAGTAATGACACCCTCACCCTCGAACTCGATGTAAGCGGTCTTTACTTCGTTGCTATCGCTGTTGTTCTTAATAGATAAGCTCTTGATGTTCATAATGATTTCAGTTACATCTTCCTTAACACCCGGAATAGAACTGAACTCATGTAAAACGCCGTCGATTTTCACCTGGCTGACAGCTGCACCCGGCAGAGAAGAAAGCATGATTCTTCTCAGGGAGTTACCCAGCGTTGTGCCATAGCCTCTCTCAAGTGGTTCAACTACAAACTTGCCATATTTCTTATCATCAGAAATCTCAACAATCTCAATGTTTGGTTTCTCAAAATCGAACACGACTCTAGCCCCTCCTTTTGGGTTCTTCTATCGAGGGAAATTGGTACTCTTAATTATTTGGAGTACAACTCGACGATAAGCATCTCGTTTACAGGAACATCAATCTCATCTCTGGACGGCATCTCTTTTACAGTACCGCGCAGATTCTCCTGGTCAACATCCAGCCAAGCCGGAATCAGACGGCCGGCAGTTACTTCCAGAGCATCTTTGTATCTCTGAGAAGATTTAGCCTTCTTTACTTCGATAACGTCACCAGCTTTTACCAGGTAGGACGGAATGTTTACACACTTGCCGTTTACGAGGATGTGCTTGTGATCTACCATCTGTCTGGTCTCGCGTCTGGTGCGGCCGAATCCCATACGGAATATAACGTTATCCAGTCTTCTCTCCAGCAGAATCATCATGTTCTCACCAGTCTGGCCTTCCATCTTCTCAGCCTTGGTGTAGTAGTTACGGAACGGTTTCTCTAATACACCATAGATGAATTTTGCTTTCTGTTTCTCACGTAACTGGAGACCGTACTCGCTCATTTTCTGTTAGCTCTTTTTAATTCTCTGTTTGATTTTTTATCAATTCCTAAATAGATCGGATCTAAACCAAGAGATCTGCATCTTTTAAGAACAGGAACTCTATCTACTGCCACTTTTAGTACCTCCTAATTAGACTCTTCTACGTTTTGGCGGGCGACATCCGTTATGTGGAACCGGAGTTACGTCCTTAATGCTAGTTACTTCAATACCGCATGCGGAAAGCGCACGAATTGCTGCCTCACGGCCTGAACCAGGTCCTTTAACCATAACGTCTACAGATTTTTAAACCATGTACTAAAGCTGCTTTAGCGGCAGTTTCTGCAGCCATCGAGCTGCATATGGAGTAGATTTCCTTGAACCTCTAAATCCCAGACCACCGGCACTTGCCCAGGACAACGCGTTACCCTGTGCATCGGTTAAGGTAACGATGGTGTTGTTAAAAGAAGACTGGATATGTGCCTGTCCGCGTTCAACGTTTTTCTTTACGCGCTTTTTTGTCACTTTTTTTGCAGTGGACACTTTTTTAGCCATTTTAAACTAACCTACTTTCTTGAATTCCGAATCCTGTTTCCTGTTTTTAAAACATGCAACGTGATTCTACATAATGTAACGAATTACTTATTTCTTCTTGTTTGCAACAGTCTTACGGGACAGTTGGGCAGACCCAGGACGTTTTCTGCCACGTTCGCGATGGACGTGAGAGTCTCCTGCAGTCTCTTGATGTTCATAGCGATCTCTCTGCGAATCACCCTCAACAGTCTGAGTGTCAGCAATAACAGCTGCCAGCTTCTTCACTTCGTCATCGGTCAGATCCTTAACACGGGTGTCAGGATTAACGCCAGCCTCAGCAAGGATACGGTTTGCACTTGTTCTACCGATTCCGTAGATGTAAGTCAGACCGATTTCAACACGTTTTTCTCTTGGTAAATCAACACCTGAAATACGAGCCATGTGTGTCGTAACCTCCTATTACTTTTTGTTTTTAACCTTGTCTCTGTTTGTGCTTAGGATTTTCACAGATTACTCTGATACTGCCTTTGCGTTTGATGATTTTGCATTTTTCGCAAATCGGTTTTACAGATGATCTAACCTTCACGGCAATTCTCCTTTCTACAGTTGCATATATCTGTCCAGATATATTGGTACAGCCGGACTAATTTTAGACAAACTTCGCCCAGCATCTCAACAAAGTCGCCATGATATTATAACATCATGGTTCCTATTATGCAAGTGTTTTCTAATATTTTTACTATTTTTTATTTATAAAAGCGGCTGCTTCTATAACCTTATTTATCTCTCCAGATGATTCTGCCCTTGCTTAAATCATACGGAGACATCTCAAGGGTAACCTTGTCGCCCGGCAGGATACGGATGTAGTTCATACGCAGCTTACCGCTGATATGAGCCAGTACCTGATGGCCGTTTTCTAACTCTACCTGGAACATTGCGTTCGGCAGCTTCTCAACAACAGTTCCCTCAATTTCAATAACATCTGATTTAGACATGTAATCAATTCCTCCTAAATACAGCCGTGGCGTTTCACCCAGGCGTTCAGCTCGTTTCGGATTTCTTCATCAGTGGGAGACGCCGTAAAGAGCGGCGTCTTCCCTGCCTGAATATGTTTCTTGTTTTTCCGCTTCGGGTCGTCCACCCTGTGGGTGGTTCCATTTGCCATGGCAACGTATTCCCCTTCATCGGATACTATGATAAAATACTGGTTTTTGTCATGTCCCGCAAGAGATCTTGCCGGACAGTACAGTTCCATTTTCATCGCACACCGCCTTTACAGAGATAAGATCTCCGGCTCACCCTCGGTAATCAGGATGGTGTTCTCATAGTGAGCAGACAGGCTGTGGTCTTTTGTAACCACCGTCCAGTCGTCATCCATCCATGCTACGTTCGGTGTTCCGATATTGATCATGGGCTCAACGGCCAGCGTCATACCCGGAACCAGCTTGATGCCCTTGCGCTTCTGCGCAAAGTTCGGCACCTCCGGCTCCTCGTGCAGATGAGATCCGATACCGTGTCCCACCAGATCGCGGACAACACCGTATCCGAAGCTTTCTGCATAGGCCTGGATTGCGGAAGAGATATCATTGAGATGATTGCCAGCTTTCGCGAAATCCCCTCAAAGAAAGATTGCCTGGTAACATCAATCAGCTTCTGCGCTTCCGGGCTGATGGCACCAACCGCGTGGGTTCTTGCAGCATCGGAATGATATCCTTTGTAAATGACGCCTGCATCCAGGCTGACAATGTCGCCCTCCTTGATGATATGGTGCTTATTCGGAATACCATGTACCACCTCATCATTCACAGAAACACAGATGGATGCCGGGTAGCCATTGTAATTCTTAAAGGAAGGAACACACCCGAACTCGCGGATCAGCTTCTCCCAGACGGTCAATGTCCAGAGTGGACATGCCCGGGTGAATGGCTTTCTCCAGTTCCTCATGTACCTTCGCCAGAATTCTTCCGGCCTCCCGCATCAGCTCAATCTCTCTTGCGGATTTGATCGTTACTGACATATTACGCCTCCAGGACAGCTTCGATGTCCTCAAATACTTTGTTTAAATCCTGTGTTCCGTCTACAGATTTCAGGATTCCAGCCTTTTTGTAATAATCAATCAGCGGCTGGGTCTGGTCATGATATACCGTCAGACGTTTCTTTACGGTCTCCGGCTTATCGTCGTCACGCAGTACCAGCTTCTGGCCGCATGCGTCACAGACACCTTCCACTTTGGTCGGATTGTATACGATGTGATAGGTAGCACCGCAGGAGAGACACGCTCTTCTGCCTGACATACGGTTGATAATGGACTCATCCGGTACGTCTACATCGATTGCGAAATCCATCTTCTGTCCTAGCTTGTCAAGTGCTTCAGTCAGGCTCTCTGCCTGCGGAATAGTTCTCGGGAAACCGTCCAGCACATATCCGTTCTCGCAGTCAGCCTCTGCAATACGGTCTAACAGCATGCCGATGGTGACATCATCCGGAACAAGCTGTCCCTGATCCATGTAAGACTTCGCCTTCATACCCAGCTCTGTACCGCCCTTGATATTTGCACGGAAAATATCTCCGGTAGAGATATGCGGAATACCATATTTCGCTGCAATCTTCTTTGCCTGGGTGCCTTTGCCGGCACCCGGAGCACCTAACATGATGATCTTCATCTGGTTAATCCTCCTCGCAGGGCGTTCCTCTATGACAGGACGCAATTTCCTGTTATACAAAAGAAGCTGCTGCACGCATATGGGCAGCAGCTTTCTCTTACGAACGCTTAATCATTTAAAAAGCCTTTGTAATTTCTAACGATCATCTGAGATTCAATAGCCTTAATGGTCTCCAGGATAACACTGACGATAATGATCAGTGGAGGTACCCATGAAGGACAGACGGCTTACCGTGAATACTCCGGAAATGGTGATCGGGATAACGCTGACAATGATCAGGCCAACTGCACCGATAAATACGATGTAATTTAAGATCTTGTCAAGATATTCGGAAGTCGGTTTACCTGGGCGGATACCCGGGATAAAACCGCCGGACTTCTTCATATTGTTTGCCACTTCCAGCGGATTGAAGGTGATGGATGTATAGAAGTATGCGAAAAGCACGATCAATACAAGGTAGATCACCAGTCCCACAGAATATGTCGGCATCTCCGGTCTGAACCAGTAAGATGAGTTCAGGACCATCAGGATTTTACCGCCGATGGTGGTGTAATCCGGATGGAAAAACTGTGCGATCACAATCGGGAAGGACATGATGGAAGAAGCAAAGATTACCGGGATAACACCTGCGGTGTTCACCTTTAACGGAATGTGGGAAGCCTGGCCGCCCACTAACTTTCTGCCAACCATCTTTTTAGAATACTGGACCGGGATTCTGCGCTCGCCATCCTGAAGGATGATAACGAACACAACCATAGCTGCAAGGATCCGCAATCATAATCAGTACGATCAATACAGTAGATCCGATGTTCTTGCTGTTGCTTAGAATCTGGTGTACAGGGTGTTCACATCCTGCGGGAGAGGATACGATATTGAACAGCAGGACGATGGAAATACCATTGCCCACGCCCTTCTCAGTAATACGCTCACCGATCCACATCAGGAATGCGCTTCCTGCAGTCATGGTAGCGACTGCAATAACCACGCTCCATACATTGTAATTGATCAGAAGTCCCTGGCCGCCGAAACCGACTGCCATTCCGATGGACTCGATCAGTGCAAGCGCAACCGTTAAGTAACGGGTGTACTCTGCGATCTTCTTACGGCCATCCTCGCCGTCACGCTGCATCTCTTCCAGCTTCGGAATTGCGATCGTGAGCAGCTGCATGATGATGGAAGATGTAATGTACGGGGTGATACTCAGTGCGAAAATAGACATGGAGGAGAAGGATCCGCCAGTCATCGCATTGAAAAATCCAAATGCATCAGTGGACTGATTCGCGAAGAAATTCGCGAAAAAGTCCGTCTTAACTCAGGAATCGGCAGTTCAGATCCAAAACGGATGACCACCAGCATGAGGAAGGTGAAGATCAGTTTTGTTCTGATCTCCTTGATCTTCCATGCATTTCGGAGTGTCTTTAACATATTAGATCACCTCGCAGGTTCCACCTAAAGCTTCAATTTTAGCCTTTGCACCCTCACTGAATGCATCTGCCTTTACGGTCAGCTTTTTGGTCAGTTCTCCGTTACCCAGGATCTTGACGCCATCTCTCGGATTCTTAACGATTCCGCTCTCAAGAAGAGTCTCAACAGTAACAACTGCATCGTTCTCGAAGCACTCTAAAGCGCTTACATTGATACCAACGATAACTTTGGTGTTACGATTCTTAAAGCCTCTCTTCGGGAGACGTCTGTATAACGGCATCTGACCACCCTCGAAACCAGGTCTCGGTGCGCCAGAACGTGCTTTCTGACCCTTGTGGCCCTTACCAGCAGTCTTACCGTTTCCGGAAGCGTGACCGCGTCCTCTTCTGAAATTATCACTATGTTTAGAACCAACAGCAGGCTGTAAATTGGATAAATCCATTGCACTGCACCTCCTTACTTCTATAATTAGATTTCTTCTACCTTAACTAAATGCTTTACGTGCCAGATCATACCTCTGACAGCCTCGTTATCCGGAAGCTCAACAGTCTTGTTGAGTTTCTTCAGGCCCAGAGCCTCTACGGTAGCTTTCTGCTTCGGGATAGCACCGATCGGGGATTTGACTAACGTTACTTTTAACTTCTCTGCCATTTCATTACCCTCCTTAGCCTAAGATCTCTTCAACAGATTTGCCGCGAAGTCTTGCATACTCTTCCGGAGTCTTAAGCTGAGTCAGACCGTTGATCACTGCAAGAACAACGTTGGTCTTGTTGTTGGAGCCTAAAGACTTAGCACGGATGTTCTTGATACCAGCAAGCTCCAGTACGGAACGAGCCGGACCACCAGCGATGATACCAGTACCTTCCGGAGCCTTCTTTAACAGTACAGAAGAGCTGCCGAATTTGCAGATGTGGTCGTGCGGGATACTCTTGTTCTCGTCAACCGGAATCTCTACCAGGTTCTTCATAGCTGCTTCTCTTCCTTTGCGGATTGCCTCCGGAACCTCACCAGCCTTAAAGACCTGCACCTACGTGACCATTGCCATCACCTACTACTACCAGAGCAGAGAATCTCATGGTACGTCCACCTTTTACGGTTTTGGATACACGCTTGATTGCTACTACGTTGTCATTTAATTCAAACTGACTTGGGTCAATAATTGTACGCTTCATGCCGTTCTCCTCTCTACTAGAATTTCAGACCAGCTTCACGGGCTGCATCTGCAAGTGCCTGGATCTTACCCTGGTAAATGAAACCGCCTCTATCGAAAACGACTTCCTCGATACCCTTCTCCAGAGCTCTCTTAGCGATCAGAGTTCCAACATAAGTTGCTGCTGCAGTGTCATTGGTGTGCTCAAGCTCAGCCTTAACTGCCTTCTCATTGGTGGATGCTGCTACCAGAGTATTGCCGACTGAGTCGTCAATAATCTGAGCATACATATGATTATTACTTCTGAAAACAGCCAGACGCGGTCTCTCTGCAGTACCTGCAAAGCGATTACGTAATCTGGTATGCTTTTTAACGCGAATTTCGCTTCTTGATTTCTTACTAACCATCTTTGTACTCTCCTTATCTATTATTTCTTACCAGTCTTACCAACTTTGCGTCTGATAGTCTCATCAGCATACTTGATACTGCCCTTATACGGCTCAGGTCTTCTCTTGTCTCTGATCTCTGCAGCGTACTGGCCAACTTTCTCTTTATCGATACCTTTAACCGTGATCTTATTCTGACCTTCCAGAACAGTCTCAAGACCTTCCGGATCTTCCATCTCTACCGGATGAGAATAGCCCAGGTTAAGGGTTAATTTCTTGCCCTGCTTAGAAGCTCTGTAACCTACACCGTTTACTTCCAGAACTTTCTCGTAGCCAGCGGTAACACCAACTACCATGTTGTTGATCAGGGTTCTGGTCAGACCATGTAAAGATTTCATCTTCTTTAAGTCATTCGGTCTGGTTACAACAATATGTCCATCTTCTTCCTTGATGTCCATCTCTACCGGCAGCTCTCTCTCCAGAGTGCCCTTCGGACCTTTTACAGTCACTTTATTATTCTCAGCAATCGTTACAGTTACACCTGCCGGGATTGCGATTGGCATTCTTCCGATTGACATGCCATTTACCTCCTACTTAAGATTTTCGGAAAACGCTCTGTGCGTTTTCTGTTTTCAGTTACATAATATATAGAAGTAGCTTCGCGGCAACGAATTACCAAACGAATGCTAATACCTCTCCGCCTACGCCCAGTCTGCGTGCTTCCTTATCGGTAATAACGCCCTGGTTGGTGGACAGGATAGCGATTCCCAGACCGCCAAGTACTCTCGGAAGGTCCTCTTTGTTTGCGTATACACGCAGACCGGGCTTGGAGATTCTCTTGATGCCGCTGATGATCTTCTCATTCTTATCTGCACCATACTTTAAGGTGATGTGGATAGTCTTGAATGCGCCGTCCTCAACGATATCGTATTTCTGAATGTAACCCTCTTTTACCAGGATGTTTGCGATAGCAATTTTCATCTTGGATGCCGGTACGTCTACAGTGTCATGTTTTGCAGTATTTGCGTTACGGATTCTTGTAAGCATATCTGCGATCGGATCACTCATAGTCATGATGGATAATTCCTCCTTAATATTGTTAGTTGGTTTCCTTTTGTTGGCTCACTCTTCGAAACTTACGAAGCCGCGGGGGCTCATAAGTTTCGGGAGGACATCTGCTGATTTGTTTGGGCTGTGGTGTTTCCACGTGAGCCACAGCGTCACTCAACTAAGCTCATGCGGCGCTGCGTGGCAGCTTGCATTCGCTAAGTTCGTGACGGGCTTTCGCACTAAATTCGTGCCTGCGCACTCATTAAGTGCTCAATGCCTACCAGCTTGCCTTCTTTACGCCCGGGATCTGGCCCTTATATGCCAGCTCACGGAAGCAGATACGGCAGATGCCGTATTTTCTTAAGTATGCGTGTGGACGACCACAAATTCTGCAACGATTGTACTCTCTGGTGGAGAACTTCGCCGGACGCTGCTGCTTAATCTTCATTGAAGTCTTAGCCATGGATCTTTCCTCCTGTTATTTAGCAAATGGCATATTGAATAATGTCAATAATTCACGAGCTTCTTCATCTGTGTTGGCAGTTGTTACGAAAATAACATCCATACCTCTTACCTTGTCAACTTTATCGTATTCAATCTCAGGGAAAATTAACTGTTCTTTGATACCCAGAGCATAGTTACCTCTGCCGTCAAATGCGTTCGGGTTAACACCGCGGAAGTCACGTACACGAGGCAGTGCCAGGTTGATCAGACGATCAGCGAACTCATACATCTTCTCACCACGAAGGGTAACCTTACAACCGATCGGCATACCTTCTCTGATTTTGAAGTTTGCAACGGACTTTTTAGCCTTGGTGGTAACTGCTTTCTGTCCGGTGATCAGCTCTAAATCTCTAACTGCAGAATCCAGAACCTTAGCATTGTCTTTTGCTTCGCCAACACCCATGTTGATAACAACTTTGTCAAGCTTCGGAACTTCCATGATGTTCTTGTAACCAAATTTCTTAATCAGTGCGTCAACCATCTCGCTCTGATACTGTTCTTTTAATCTAGCCAACTCTCTGTTCCTCCTCTCTGCAATTAGTCGATAACTTTACCGGTTGCCTTTGCAACGCGGACTTTCTTACCATCTTTTACTTCAAAGCCAACACGGGTAGCTTTGCCATCAACAACCAGCATAACGTTGGAAATATCCATAGCTGCTTCCTGATTTACGATGCCGCCCTGCGGGTTAGCAGCGTTCGGTTTGGAGTGCTTGGTAACCATGTTGCAGCCCTCAACCAGAACTTTACCGCCCTTAACGCTCAGGACTTTGCCGGTTTTGTCTTTATCTTTACCGGCGATTACCTTTACCAGGTCGTCTTTTTTAATTTTCTGCACAGCCAATACCTCCTTACAGTACTTCCGGAGCCAGAGATACGATCTTCATGAACTGTTTCTCACGTAACTCTCTTGCAACTGGTCCAAAGATACGAGTCCCTCTTGGAGACTTGTCATCTCTGATAATAACTGCTGCGTTCTCATCAAACTTGATATAAGAACCGTCTTTTCTGCGTGCGCCCTTAACGGAACGAACTACAACGGCCTTTACAACATCGCCTTTCTTTACAACGCCGCCTGGTGTTGCATCTTTAACGGAAGCGACGATTACATCACCAATGTTAGCATATCTTCTTGTAGAACCGCCCATAACACGAATGCAAAGTAACTCTTTTGCGCCGGTGTTATCAGCAACTTTCAGTCTGGTTTCCTGCTGAATCATGCCTGATACTCCTTCCTGGATAACTTATTTAGCCTTCTCGATAATCTCAACCAGTCTCCATCTCTTGTCCTTGGACAGCGGTCTGGTTTCCATAACTTTAACGGTATCACCCTTTGCCGCACTCGTTGTTCTCGTCATGAGCTTTTAACTTAACGGTCTTTTTACGATCTTGCCGTATAAAGGATGTTTGATGTGGTCCTCGATTGCTACAACGATGGTCTTGTCCATCTTGTCGCTTACGACTTTACCTACGCGGGTTTTTCTTAAATTTCTTTCCACGGTCATGTTCTCCTTTCAAACCTTAAGCCAGTTTAGATTTCTCTGTAATAACAGTCTGGATTCTTGCAATATTTTTGCGAACCTCTTTGATTCTGCTTGTATTGTCTAACTGATTGGTTGCATTCTGAAATCTCAGATTGAAAAGTTCTTTTTTAGCAGCTACTAATTCTTCCTGTAACTCAGCCGCTGATTTTGCCTTTAAGCCTTCTACGAATTTATTAGTTTTCACTGTTATCACCGCCTAAATCTGCGCTTGGCTTTACATTTACATGGTAACTTATGCATGGCAAGACGTAATGCTTCGCGGGCTATTTCTTCAGGAACACCTGCGATTTCGAACATTACACGGCCTGGTTTAACAACTGCTACCCAGTACTCCAGAGCACCTTTTCCGGAACCCATTCGAGTCTCAGCCGGCTTAGCAGTTACTGGTTTGTCCGGGAAAATTTTGATCCAAACTTTACCACCACGTTTGATGTAACGGGTCATAGCAACACGGGCTGCCTCGATCTGATTAGACTTGATCCAGCACGGCTCAGTAGCCACCAGACCGAACTCACCGTAGTTAATTTTATTTCCTCTTAAAGCTTTACCGGCCATAGTTCCACGGAACTGTTTGCGGCGCTTTACTCTCTTAGGCATTAACATTATTTATCGCTCCCTTCCTTGTTTCCTCTAGTAGGAAGTACCTCGCCTTTGTAGATCAAACCTTAACGCCAAGCTTGCCGTAGGTGGTATCTGCCTCAGCGAAACCATAGTCAATATCTGCTCTTAATGTCTGTAACGGAATGGTGCCCTCGCTGTAGAACTCAGCACGAGCGATATCAGCACCGCCAAGACGTCCGCCAACAGCGGTCTTGATTCCCTTAACGCCAGCCTTCATGGAACGACCCATGGTAGACTTCATAGCACGACGGAAGGAAATACGGTTTTCCAGCTGTAATGCAATGTTCTCAGCAACGAGCTGTGCATCGCGGTCCGGTCTCTTGATTTCTTTAATGTCGATAAATACTTTTTTGTCGGTCAGCTTCTGAACCTCAGCTCTGAGCTTCTCGATCTCTGCGCCGCCTTTACCGATAACAACGCCCGGTTTAGCGGTGAAGATGATGATTTTTACTCTGTCAGATGCAGATGCTCTCTCGATCTCGATTTTGGAAACACCAGCGCTATACAGTTTTTTCTTGAGGAATTTACGGATGTTGTAATCTCTACCAGGCAATCAGCGAAGTTGCCTTCTGCATACCATTTGGAATCCCAATCTTTAATAACACCGACTCTCAGGCCGTGTGGATTAACTTTCTGTCCCATAATTGCCTCCTCTTATCTCTCATTCAGCACAACAGTGATGTGGCTCATTCTCTTCTCGATTCTGTAAGCTCTGCCCTGTGCTCTCGGTTTTACTCTCTTCATGGTCGGTCCCTTGTTAGCGAAGCACTCCTCCACGTAAAGTTTAGCCGGATCCATGTTGTTGTTGTTCGTACACCAAGTGCGGTCTACATCTTGCCTCTGATGGCATCTAATACGAAGCAAGCCTTCTGAACGGAAACACGTGCGTAAGATAACTTTGCGCTCGGTCTGGTGTCCTTCTGGGCATTTCTCTCTCTCTTAATCTGACTTCTATGTCCTTTAGCCATTGCTAATTAACCTCCTTTCAATCCTGACGATTATCGCTTGGATTTCTTCTCGTCTTTTCCATGTCCTCTGTAAGTTCTGGTAGCTACGAACTCACCCAGTTTGTGGCCAACCATATCCTCGGTAACATATACCGGAACATGCTTTCTGCCATCGTGTACTGCGATTGTATGTCCAACCATCTGCGGGAAGATTGTAGAACGGCGGGACCAGGTCTTGATTACCTGATTGCTGCCTGCTGCGTTCATTGCATCAACTTTTTTCAGTAAGTGTGCATCTGCAAATGGTCCTTTTTTTAATGAACGTGCCATAGGTTTTGTATCCTCCTTGAATTATTTAATGGTCTTGCCGTCGCGTCTTCTTACAATCAGCTTATTAGACTGCTTGTTTTTCTTTCTGGTCTTCAGACCCAGAGCAGGCTTGCCCCACGGTGTGCAAGGACCTGGCGACCGATACCAGTCTTACCTTCACCACCACCGTGCGGATGGTCGTTCGGGTTCATAACGGAACCGCGAACTGTAGGACGGATACCCATATGACGTTTTCTTCCGGCTTTACCGATGTTGATCAGGTTGTGTTCTCCGTTTCCAACTACACCGATGGTTGCGCGGCAGTTGATCGGAACCATTCTCATC